>Ga0206829_10047_pt2 | contig 46735 bp, 30 predicted proteins | sample Alteio_BWOrgCont_75_FD_152862 | JGI IMG/M metagenome (GOLD analysis project Ga0206829, IMG submission 152862) | Enriched cells from forest soil in Barre Woods Harvard Forest LTER site, Petersham, Massachusetts, United States -... | ecosystem: Environmental > Terrestrial > Soil > Temperate forest >... | reverse complement strand
TTGCGATTTGCTTCGAGAAGAAGCTTTCTCGGCTTTCCCTCATATTTCATATCTACAAGAACCGGAGTTTCAACGCCGTCGTAGTCGTACAAATCATGAGGAGTGAACTGAAAATACCATTTCAACTTCCCAGTATCGGGATCGATCGCCAACACGCTCGAAGCGTAGAGATCGTCTCCTGGACGGACACTACCATCGTAGTCTGGTGCCGGATTGCTCGTACCCCAGTAGATGGTGTTCAGTTCCGGGTCATAGGTCCCTGGCATCCATGTGGTGCCGCCACCGTGCAGGTATGTGTCACCTGGCCAGCTTGAGGAGCCAAACTCTCCGGGAGCGGGAATGGTCCACAGACGCCACGCCAGCTTGCCGGTTTCGGCGTTGAAGGCGGCGAGGAATCCGCGCACGCCGTCATCGCCTCCAGAAGTCCCTACTAACACCTTGTCTTTCACAATCAGCGGCGCACTGGTTGCGCCGTAATTCTTGTTCCAGTCTGCATAGGCGACATCCCAGATGAGATGGCCGGAGCGCGCGTCGAGACAGAGCAGGTGGGCGTTATCGGTTTCCATGTAAAGGCGTGTGCCTAAAAGGGCGACGCCACGGTTGATATGCCCAGAGGCGTCGTCGATCAAACCGCTCGTGACCGGTCGTGAGTAGTGCCAGAGCACCTGTCCGGTCTGCGCATTCAGGGCATAGGCATCGTTGGATCCCGTGACGTACATGATGCCATTGACTACGACGGGGGTTACCTCAAGGATTCCCGCATTTCTGCTGTGAAAGACCCATTGGGCCTGAAGATGCCCTACGTTCTGCGGAGTGATTTGCGCGAGGGTGCTGAAGCGCCGCCCCGTGTAGTCGCCGTTGTATGACGGCCAGTTGTCAGTTATGGGCCGAGTAAGCAGGTGGGCTGGCTTGACATCGACGACCGCAACTGTGTATGGAGCCGTGCTCTGTGCCGCCGCAATAAAGACCAGCCCACACGCGGCGAGGGCGAACTTGGACAACGCGCGAGGTGTCATGCGTCTAATGCTGCTCATCAGTCGCAGTGATGAGGACCTCGCCCAAGGCGCCGCGGTCCAGACCATTGCTGTCAATCAAATGGAGAGAAACCCGCGCGATGTCAGTGTTCGCCGTGATCGTTTGATGAATCTCAATTGCATCTTGCGGACGGACGGCTTGAAGCGATACCTCGTTTTTCTCCATGCCTTCGGCATCGTACAGAAACGCTCTGAGCTCTCCGGGGAAAAAGACACCGAAGCTACCTGAGAGTTCGATCTTTCCCGCTGTCCTGGCGGCAGTCAGCGGCCTTACGACCAAGCTGGCATCGGTGACGGTAGTCATCGCGTCGTGGCCGGCGCGCGTTGGGAGCCACTGCGAATCCATGACATAGGTCTGGCCTGGAGCCAAGGTTGCCATCGGGCTATTCAACTCTGCTTCCATGTAATACGGAGTCTCCTCTGTACTAGTTGACGTCAAGTAAGGCATTCCATCGGCATTCATGCGTACGGAGGGGCCATTCTTGTAAAAGATAACTGTAGCTTTTCCGGGATAGTTTGCGGCCTCAAAGTACTTTGTCTTTTCCACCATGGCGTAGTGGGATGCGCCATCGACCAGGGCAACCCAGCCTGCGGTGGAATCGAGCCACACTTCATTTTCAAGATACTTCCAATTCAAGCGGAACAAGCCGCCGCTTGGCTTGAAAGAAGGATCGGTCGCGAAACCATCATAGACATGGTATCCATTCAGATAAGCGGAGCCGGGATTGAGGGCAGCGAATGCCCAGAAGTCATGATTGTAGCGTTTCGGATCGTTGGGGTCCGAGAGGTCGTATTGCGAGACAGACTGCACAGACCACGCGAGTGAATGGCCCGAGATGTTCTTCGTGATGGCGTGGAAAAGAATCTCAGGAGAATCATTGCCAATGCTGATTTCGCGGGTGTACTGTAGACCGGTCGGCTTATCAGGTGGCCCCTCGAGACGCACGGCGCATCTGGGACTCTGCGAGAGGATTGTGAACGTATACATCCCGTCATCGAGTGCGGTGGATACCCCATTCCAGTGCTGCTCGTCGTCATTGCCTTCCGGCAAAGGCCAGATCTTATCCCCGCCATAGTTGATCCAGCGGCCATCCGCCTCACTTGGGGAAATGTACTTTCCTTTGTATACCGGATTCACGAACAGGTAGTTGTGCCCATTAAAGGCGACCTGCATGAGCCGTCCGCCCAGCTGAGGAACAAACGTCAGACGGACCCAGTCATTCGCGACCTCTTCGCCATGCCACCCTTCGAATTCCACGGACCGAATGGTGCACTGGGATGGGTGACGAGAAGCGCTTTGCTGGGCAAGTGACGGTGAGGAAAATATGATGACAGCCAGCAGCCATATCGCAGCGAATTGTTTCATCCGGCCACCGGTTTCGACTTCGCCTTGCCGCTTGCGGCAGACAGCAATTGCCGCAGCCGCTTACCCACAATGATCTCTTCACCCGGCTTCAACGTCATGGAAACAATCTCAAGCTTGTTTGGCTGCGAGCCCTTGGAGCTTTTGCTGGGCGCGTCTTTTCGAGACAGCACATCGCTTGGGTTGTCATCGGTAAGGACCGCAATGCTTGGCGATCCATCTAGAAGATCCCGAGCGCAGTCGGCGGTGGTATAGCCCCATGCAGACTCATTCCAGGAAACCACGAGCGTTGGATATTGATTTGTATCCGGAGTATAGATTTTGGTTTCGACCCCAGGAACGGTGCCAACAAGAGTGGCAATGCGATCCACGCGCGTCGCCCACTGCTTGCTGAGCGCGTTCAAATCCATGCCGAACCAGGCCTCCACCGCGGTCAGGCAGCCGATGATTTCTTCTTTGCCAACTTTCATCGGGCGGCACACCGCACCTTCCCATGGACTGCTGTTGGCAAGCGCCGCGTCAATCAGATCTTTGCGACCGAGAAGCACACCGCTGCATTGTGGACCGCATAGGCCCTTGCCTCCGCTCACGGTGTAGAGATCGCATCCCATTTTGGCGAAAAGCCGCAGCTTATCGATGGGAGGAATTCCGTCGGCTGCATCCATAAAGATAGGCACGTTGTGACTCTTGGCGATCGCGATTTCTTTGGCCAACTGCTCGGGGGCCGAGGTCGTGTAGACCATTACGGTGTTCGCGTTGATCGCGTTCGGCAGCTGGTCGGCAGAATCGGCGAGGACAAGTTTGCCGCCAGCCAGGCGAATTGCATTGTCAAACGGGCTTCGTCCACCCACCATCACTACTTCATGCTTGAGGCCAGTTGTGTCGGGAAGCTGCCAGATCTTGTCGGGATCCGTTCCGGCGATACATCCTGCAGTTGCAGAAGCCATGGCACCTGCTGCGCCAGAAGTGATCATTCCGGATTCCGCACCCGTGAGTGCCGCCAGGCGCCGTCCGACGGCAACCTGGAGTTCGAAAATATTGACGTAGTGCTGCGAAGCAGCTTCCTGAGCAGCTTTCACCTCGGGCAATTCGAGGGTCGCGCTCAGATAGGTCCACGTCCCGCGGCCGTTGATGATTGGCTTGATGCCGAGTCGCGTGTAGACATTGTCGGTGGAGTTTTTTTCGACCTCAGCCCAGCCCGATCCCATTGCTTGCTGCATACTGACACGCGCAAGGAGCGGAAGTGCCACGGCCCATTTTACAAACGTTCTGCGCTTCAGTTGGATGTCAGCCACGTTTCTCTTCTCTCAGTGGTTTTTGTGTTTTACCGCAATAAACGAAATCTGCTCGGCAGCTTCATCATCCGTCTCAAGATTTTGCTGCAGCACCGTCTGCGCAGGATATTTCCCTTCGAAGAATTTTCCGTACAACGCATTCATGCGATCTTCGTCCTGCATCTGGCGCAGGTAGACTGTGCTGAAAACAACGTCAGAAAAATCCATGTCGGCTTCTTCAAGCCCATCGAGAAGATTGCGCATCGATTGGCGAAGCTGCAGATCGAAGTCGGGAGTGACGATACCCTGGCCGGGAATGAAGCCGTCTTTTGCAGAGAGATAGAGCGTATCACCATACAGCACGCCTGGACTGGCAGTGGGACTGGGCGGCATATTTCTCGGACGCACTGCTTTGCGCTTGCTCAGGTCTGAGCCAGCGATGCAACTGAAGACTATATGGTTCCCCTTCGGAAGGCCCATGACCTGGATGGTTCCGCGCCCTGGCGTGTTGCCGAATTCAAAGTAAGTCGCGTAGATCTTGCCCATCACATCGTACTGCCCGCCAGTGCTCATGTATGGGTTTACCCACACCACATTTTTGGTGCTCATGTGGGCTGCCTGCAATACTGTGCTTAGATTGTCGAGTGCTTGTCTCACTTCACCAGAAAAGTCAGACGCCAACTTTCCAGTGCGAGGATCCACTCCAGCTTGCTCTGACAGATACAGCATTTCTCCAGCTGCAATTGCCGGCGGATCCGAGTGCGGACCCTTCGGCCATCCCTGAGGCCAGACGGCGTGGCGATGGGCTTTGTCCTGGACGGCGATGCAGTTGATTTCGATACGGTCCCCGTCGGGAAGTGCCGCTACCGTCAAAATAGTTCGCGCAGGAGGGCTGGCTCCAATTCCCTTCCAATAGACATCGTCCATATCAGCGATATCCGTTGCAGACGTCAGATAGACATTCATCCACACGACATTGTCGAAGTCCATTCCTGCGCCCTGAAGGATCGCTCGCACATTGTGTAAAGCCTGGGCTACCTGTTCCGGAAAATCCTGAGGGCGAGTTCCATCAGGCTTGCGGCTCCCCTGGCCTGACACATAGAGCGTTCCATTCGACAGCACGCTTTGCCTGGCAGGCGCGCGATCCGATATTGCCGCGGCTTGAGCCTGGACGTGGACAAAGAGTGCAGCGAAGAGCAATGAACAGAAAAACAGGATAGGTGACTGCCGGTCGTAAGACATTTTCCGCTCCACGATGAGTTCAGACGGCGAGTTACGGTCTTCGGCCCCGGATTGGAAATGAATGCTGCGTGCGCGAGTGCCGGAAGCTTCCCTCCAACTTTGCCGGGTCTGCTCAAATGATCCTCTATTCATCGTCATCATCCGAAGAGGCATCGCTCGGTGTAGCGGATTGAGAGCCAATGCGGAGCAGATAACTCACCAAATCATTCACTTCTGTGTCGCTCAGCCTTGACCGGTAATTATCCGGCATCAGTGAGCGAGAGCCGATGTCGATCGAAGTGAGTTCTGATTTGGGAAAGTAGTGAAAGGCGCCGTCTATGGTTTGAATAGAGATTGAGAAATTGTCCTGGGCTCTGAGCGCGCCCGTGAACTTCTGCTCGGCGCTGGTTGTGACTGAGACAGCCTTCTTTTGAGCTGGGAGAGCGTTCTCGGGATCCAGGATGATCTGACGAAGGCGATTCGCGTTGGTGTTTGCTTCAGAGTATGAGAGATCGGCGGCAAGGAATCCGCCTTTGCCCCGCGCCATGTGGCACTCCGAGCAATGCGCCTTTCCTAAGAAAAGAACTTCCCCATGTTCCGGGTTGCCCGGAAAGGTAACCGCGCTGTGCTTACCCTGCAAAGTGCGAAGGTAACTGACGAGCGCGAGTATCTTGTCCTGCCCAAGCTCATCGAATCCCGGCATGCCTGTCCCTGCGATTCCATTCTTAACGATATCAATAAGGTTTTTGTCCGCCAGGCGTCGCACATCAGAAGCTGTAGCGATGTCCGGAGCGTGCTCGCCACCGCGGCCGTCAGCTCCGTGACACATGGCGCAGTTTGAAGCAAACAAGGCGGAGCCCTGCGATTCGCCCGGGGGGTTGGCACTTACCTTATCTTGTGCCACCAAGGCTCCGGGCGCGCCCAGCGCCAGCAAAATACAGAGGTGGGCAATCACTCCACACCTATGCCACATTGAGACGAACTCTCCTGTCCACCGTTTCGGTTCCTAACACCTTAGAAGATGAACTTCAACGCAACCTGCATAATACGAGGGTCGTTGGCACCCGTTACATAACCGAAACCACCCTGGCCCGTGTTGTTTACGAGCCCATTCGGGTTCGTAAACTGCGCATGGTTGAAGACATTGAATGCCTCTGCCCGAAACTCCAGCTTAGTGTTCTCGGTAATGGTAGTGCTCTTCAGCAGAGCCATATCGTAATTGTCGATGCCAGGACCGGAGAAGTATCGCCGCATTGCGTTGCCTACTTGCCCGATGGTTTCCGGGACGAAGTAGTCCGGATTGAAATATGGCAGCCCCTTTCGCGGGTTCTTATTTATATAAAGAGAGCTGCCGTTGTTCGCGTAGCTTGGCACATCTACGTTTGCATTAAAGGCGCCAAGCAGTGAATTGTCGTCATTCTCATTGAGGGTTACCGGCTCTCCCTTGGCAAACGTAGCTACGCCGGAAAGCTCCCAGCCCGCAGTGAACCGCTTTGCAATATCTCCTCCGCCGATAAAGTGATCGAAGGGCAACTGTACGGTATAGCTGGCCACCAGGTTATGCGGAACGTTAAAGCTCGATAATGCATAGGTCTGGGCCGGATTCAAAGGATTGGTCGCATCAAAGGAGTCCGAACCGTTATCCATCGACTTCTCAAAGGTATATCCGATGAGGAAGTTCAGGTATTTTTCGTTGTGCTGAAGTGTCACCTGCAGCGAGTTGAAGTTGGAGGCGACCGCCGTCTTCATGTAGGGATTACTGTTGAAGTTAATCCCGAAGGCCGGCCTCGTTCCCTGCACTGTCTGGCCGCTCGCCGTGGTGTAAACCGTGTCTTCGCCGTACGGGCCGCAAGTTGTCGTACCAGGCGCTACATTGGCTGGATTACTCAATTGGAGACAGAGCGCCTGGTCCCCGGGATTCGATTCCTCAAACGTCAGCAGCTGCCTACCCACTGTGCCGACGTAGGTGACGCTGAGCACGGTTGCGGTTCCCAATTGACGCTGGAGAGAGAGTTGCCATTCCTGAACATAGGGAACCTTGTTTTTGTAGTAGTAATAGTCGGATCCGCCGATGGGTGTGGCTGCTGCCCAGTTGAACGTTGTATCGGGATTCTTAGGAGATACGTTGGTTGGGGGAAAGACGAAGGGGAACTTCTGTCCCGCCGGAGTTCCTGACGGCCGATCGACAAACGGGGTGGCAAGCTCAGTCGATGACACAGAGTAGTAGTTTCCGTAAGGAGCGTCCCCTACCTCAACAAAGCCGGTGGCGTCCTCGATAGAGCTATAGAAGATGCCGTAACCCGCACGTATGCTCATTTTTCCTGGACCGCCCAGTACTTTGCCAAGAAAGCCGTCGCTCAGGTCTGGCGCCCAGGCAAAACCAATTCTAGGACCAAAGTTCGTGTACTTCGTGGGCCCGAGCGTGCGAGGAATGCCTGGATCTCCGGGAACAACCAGACCAAGGGGAGCACCGGGAAATGCCAGTGACTGCTCCCCGGGAACGACCGTCTCCAGCTTGTTCTGGGTGTCGTACCAGGGAGTAGCGGCTTCCCAGCGCAGCCCGTAGTTGAGGGTGAAACTACGGGTCGTACGCCAGCTATCCTGAACATAGAATCCGTAGTATTTGCTTCGCGAATCGAGAAGCTGCTGGCTAGCCTGCACAAAGCTGGCCGGCGCCCCGATCAGGAAATCGGCGAAGTCCAAGCCAGTTTCTGAACCATTAAAACCAAAACACCCGTCGTAGCAGTCGTAATTACGCTCGTTGATCTGGTTGTAGTGGAGGTTGGTGCCAAACTGCAGCGTGTGTGTTCCAAAGGTCTTGGTGACGTTATCGATAATCTGAAATGTGTTGTTGTATTGCCTCAATGCGTCAGGCGGGACACCAAGGCTGAAGTTGTTGAACATCAAGTTTGAAACACCCTCGTATGCGGGGTTAGTAGCGGAGATACCACCCCCGGGACCCCACGGAGTAACAAAACCCTGCGAGGCAAGGGTGACACCCAAACCCTGGCCTGCGGTGGGTTGACCGAGCAGGTTTACATCGCGCAGATAGGCGAGGCGAAGATCGTTGACGGTTGACGAGTTAAAAGTAGTCGTCAACCCGAGATTGATCATCTGCGTCTGACCCTGATTGGTTGCGGCAAAACCCGGGACGTTTACCTGGCTATACGGATTCTCGGTGTGAAATCGGTCAATGAAGTAATAGCCAAACACAGCGCCGATCCGGGTAGGAACGTCGATCCGGCCACTTCCCTTATCGTCGCTCAATGTCCCGTTGTAGGCAGCCGTGGAGAAGTTAGGGGTATTGTTAACAACTCCATTGGCCGACGGGAGGAACTTCAGGGAGTTCACCGCGACCGGTGACCACGCGCTCTGGGGAATGACAGCATTAGGAAAGACGCAGGTTCCGGGATCCGCGCAACCCGGAGTGTAATAATTTTCCCCTTGCGCTACGGGATATCCCAATGTCTGGGAGAGAGTGTTAGCCCAGCCTGCGCCGACGACTGTGCCAGTGAGCGAACTCGCCTGATCCGTCAGATCACCCGTGCGGTCGGCATCGGAAGGCACGGGATAGCTCTGGGTCTGTCCCAAAATCTGCCGTGTTCCCTGGTAGTCGCCAAACCAGAAAATCTTGCTCTTGCGGATCGGCCCCCCAGCCGTTCCGCCGAATTGATTCTGGATGAAAACGCCGCGCGTCGGAGAGTAGTAGTTTCTGGCATCCAGATCCGTGTTGCGCAGGAAGTCGAAGACCGTGCCGTGATACTGATTGGTTCCCGACTTGGTGACCACATTGACCTGGCCGCCGCTGTAGTTTCCATACTCTGCATCGAAGTTGTTGGTGATGATGCGGAACTGCGCGATGGAGTCGAGATTGGGGATCATGGCGGCGCCGTTGTGGACGCCTTCCTCCGCATTTGCCCCATTCACCATGAACGCGTTGGAGCCAGTGCGGCCCCCGTTGACGGATTGTTGGCCGTTGTCCAGATCACCCGAGACCTGCGTCGCTCCGACTCCCGATGTGCTGCTGTCCTGGCTATGGGAATAAGGCGACACGCCTGGTTGCAACTTCAACAGGTCGATGTAGGAACGACCGTTCAACGGCACAGAAGTAATCTTTTGGCCGTCGATGACTACGCCATTCTGCGTGCTCTGTGTCTCGACTTGCAGCGCGTCACTCTTTACCGACACGGTATTGGTGACTGCCCCAACTTCCATTTGGATGTCGATGCGAAGGGCGGAGTTCGCGTCGATCTTCACAGCGGTCTGCAGATAATCACGAAATCCAGACTGCTTAATGCTGACGTCATAAACGCCGACATTCAGGATGGGAAAGCTGTAAAAGCCCTTTGAGTCGGTGACAGCGGTTATTGTTGCATTTGTCGACTCGTTGGTGGCGATGACTGTAATTCCCGGCATCACCGCCCCGGTCGGGTCGGTAAGAACTCCCGAAATCGAGCCGGTAATGGCTGCCCACGTGGTAGCTGTACACAGAAGCGCGGAAAAGAGGAAACCTAACCTGATAAATCGAGCCATAATGGTCCGACCTTTCAATGAAGACTATTACAACGATTGAATTCAGGGTTATTCGAACGGTTTAATGAGAACCGATAGTAACGGTAGGACCTAAAGGTGTCAATACCGGCGATACTGAGTTTTCGGCACAGGGACCAACCGTGATGCCTTGGCTCGTTGCCGACAACAGGCTCTCTCAGCCGCTCAACGTCAAAAGCCAGTAATTGACTCTGCAAGGTGATCCTCCGTCGCGGCAGTAGAAGACTTTGTTGACCTGTTCAAAGCCCTATCCTTGAGGCACTCAGATACTATTTTGAAGTCGAGGGATTAACGAGACGGCAAGTAACTCTCTCGTCGCTCCTTCACTTTGAGTGATCGAATATGTTCAGTCGCCGCGCATTTCTGAGGAATGCGGTGAAGTATGGCGCCAGCTTGTCGCTTGGCTGCTCAAGTCCTGCCCTTGTCAATGCAAACGATTTACTGAATACACCCAGGCTGAGTGGGGCCGCGCCTGTATCCGTCGCGGGCAACTTTATCGGGTTGGGCTATGAGATGTCCTCGGTTGCCACTCCAGGACTGTTGAACATAGACAATCATCGCTACTTAAATCTCATCAAAGGACTAGGGTCTGCGGGGGTGCTGCGCGTTGGAGGTATCGTCGCCGACTACACGCGCTACGAAGCGGCTGGCACTTCGAGAGCGGAACGCCAGAATACAGTCATCACCCGAGCTGACCTGAATCGCTTTGCCGAGTTCCTGAAGGCAACGGGCTGGAGCGCGATCTGGAGTGTGAACTTCGCACAAGGGCGCATGGAAGATGCGATCGTCGAAGCGCGTGCGGTTGCCAACGCGCTGGGCGATCGGCTGTTGGCCCTTGAACTTGGCAACGAAGTAGAAAATTACGGACGCGGCGAAAAGCCATTCCGCACATCGCCCTATAACTACGAGACCTATCGCGCTGAGTATAGCGAGTGGCTCGCCGCGATTCGCAAGGCCGTTCCCGGTATCCGCTTTGCCGCTCCGGATACTGCCAGCTCAGTTGAGTGGGTGGAACGCATGGCGAACGACGCGAAGGGCGACGTTCAGTTGCTGACAACCCACTACTATCGAGGCAGTCAGAAGTACGGCACGGCCGAACAGCTTCTTCTGCCTGATCCGCATTTGAAAGATGTACTGGTACGCCTTCGCACCGCTTCTCAACAGAGCGGGATTCCCTGGCGCATGTGTGAGACAAATTCGTTCTTCGGGGGAGGCCGTCCGGGAGTGAGCGATACCTTCGTGGGTGCTCTCTGGACGTTGGATTACATGCTGCTCCTGGCCCAGTACGGCTGTGCTGGCGTCAACATCGAAACGGGTATCAACCAACTGGGTTTCATCAGTTCCTACTCTCCCATCCAGGACGATCAAAAAGGAATGAATGCGGCTGGCCCTCCTTATTACGGCATGCTGGCATTTGCTGCCGCCATTGCCGATTGCGATGAGGTCCTTCCGATCGACATCGATACGCATGGCATAAACATGACGACGTATGTTCTGGGAAGAGGCGGCAAGGCACGTTCGGTTGTCATCGTGAACAAAGACAATTCTCAGGATGGGCGTCTCTCGATTAGAGAATTAGGGATGAATTCAGGCAAGGCTCTCCGGCTTACTGCTCCATCCGCAGAGAGTAAGACTGGAATTACGTTCGGCGATTCTGCGGTGGATTTGGACGGTCGATGGAAAGCGGGGACCAAAGAGGAGATTCGCGATGGAGCAGTCGCCATACCTCGAATGAGCGCTGTTGTGCTTCGCACAGCTAAGTGACTCGGCAACTGAGCGCGGAACTGAGAGGCACGACGAGAGTTCGACACATTCTGATTGACAGAATTCGCGAAGCGCTGCACACTAGCATAGTTTAACTATGCCAATGAGTGGGAGATAGTTCCATGGCTGCGCTCATCCGACAGAAGTCCGATGCTGACATTGATCGCGACGAAATCCCACCGGGCACCCTCTACCTGCTCATCTTGAAAACGCTTGCGGTTGGGGGACGATTGCACGGCTATGAAATCGCCGAGTCGATCCAAAATTGCTCCGACGAAGTGCTTCAGGTAGAGGAGGGCTCACTTTACCCAGCGCTGCAACGAATGCTGATCAAAGGCTGGGTTACGGCGGAGTGGGGAGTGACGGCCGGCAATCGCCGCGCCCGTTATTACACCCTCACGCCCGATGGCGAGAAGCAACTCGGCATCGAGGTATCTCAGTTCCAGCGCGTCATGGGCGCCATCTCCCGCATTATCCAGACTGCCTGAGGAAAAGAGGTGAGTCTCGTGGGCGAATTCAGACGGCGACTCAATATGCTGCTGCATCGTGGCCGGTTTCAGCGCGAACTCGACGAAGAAATGCGCCTTCATCTCGAGCTGCGCCGCCAGCAGCAGATAGCCTCAGGACTCACGCCCGAAGCGGCCCACCGGTCGGCGCAGCGGCGATTCGGCAATATGACCCGTATCAAGGAGAAGAGCCACATGGCATGGGGATGGGATTGGCTGGAGACACTTCTGCAGGATGCCGGTCATGGACTGCGCTCCATGCTGCGCACCCCGGCTATCACGGTGGTCGCTCTCACCTCTCTGGCGCTCGGCATAGGCGCCAATACCGCGATCTTCAGCTTTCTTGACGCCATGCTGCTGCGCTCGCTCCCGGTCAGGGATCCGCAGCAGTTGGTCAAACTCGGCATCGAGGACTGGGGCGGCATCACCGACAGTTTCGCCTGCACCGAGCTCTACTCCTACCCCTTTTACCGCCAGTTCCAGCGCAAGAACGCCGTCTTCTCTGACACCGCCGCCGTGTTCAGCATGATGAACAGCGTCCACGGCTTCGTCGACGACCGCCAGGAGTCGCAGCTGATCCACGTCCAGACCGTTTCGGGCACGTACTTTCAGACTCTCGGCGTGGGCGCGCAGATGGGCCGTGTGCTCAACGACGCGGACGACTCGAGCGAAGGCGATCATCCGGTTCTGGTCATCAGCGACGGCTTCTGGAAGCGCACGTTCGGCGCCGATCCGTCGGTCCTCAACCATAAGCTGAAACTGGGCAACGTGGTCTACGACATCGTGGGCGTCGCGCCGGCGGAGTTCTTCGGCACCAAGGTCGGCGAAGCTCCCGATGCCTGGGCGCCGTTATCCATGGCTGACGTCATCCCTCCCGGTTGGGGCAACTACAAGGCAAACTTTTCCGAATCGCTCTACATCCTGGGCCGGCTGAAACCCGGCGTCACCATGCAACAGGCCACGGCCAACGCGAATGTTCTGTTTCCGCAGATCCTGCGTGGTTTTCCCGATGCCAAACCCACCCAGGAAAATATAGCCGACCTGGCCCGCGCACATGTGGCATTGAAAAGCATGGCCAGCGGCGTCTCCGATCTGCGCCGCCCCTACTCCGAGCCTTTGATGGTTCTCATGGTCATTGTCGGACTGGTGCTTCTCATCGCCTGCGCCAACATTGCCAACCTTCTGCTGGCCCGCTCCACAGCGCGGGCGCGCGAACTGGCGGTACGCCAGGCACTCGGCGCGAGCCGCTCGCGGATCATCCGCCAGCTTCTTACCGAGAGCATGATGTTGGCGCTGGCCGGTGGAGCACTGGGCATCGCTTTCGCCGCCGCCGCCAATCGCATGCTGTTGGGCATGATCTCGCGCGGCTCCGACACTGTTCCGCTCGACGTCTCGCTCAACCTGCGCCTCCTCGCCTTCACCTTCGCGGTCACCGTTTGCACCGCGCTGCTCTTCGGAACCCTCCCCGCTCTGCGGGCCACGCGCCTACAACTGGTGGAGAACCTCAAAAGCGGTCGCGGCGCTTCTGCCGCCGGCCGGTCGCCATTGGCGAAAATACTTGTTGTCTCCCAGGTGGCGCTTTCGCTGGTATTGATGGTGGCTGCCTGTCTCTTCCTGCGCACGCTCGTCAACCTGAACCGTGTCGACGCCGGCTTCAACAAGGAGAACGTGCTGCGGCTGGACATCGACTCCGACATTACCGGCTACAAGGACGACGATCTCCGCCTCAAGCTGCTCTTCAAACAGATCGAGGACCGCGTCAACGCGCTTCCGGGAGTCAAAGCGGCCAGCTTTTCCGCCTTCACGTTTGGCGAGGGTAGCTGGAACAGCCATATTCGTGTTCCCGGCATGCCTGTAAATCGCAATGTGGATGTGGACCACAACATCATCGGCAATAGATACTTCTCGACGATGCAGATTCCCATTCTGGCTGGCCGTGCCTTCGATTCCCAGGACACAGCTACATCGCAGCGCGTGGCCATCATCAGCGAGCACGTGGCGCGTACTCTTTTCCCCGCAGGTTCGCCCATCGGACGCACATATTTCATCGGATCGGACGAGAAGATGGTGATCGGCGTGGCCAGGGACGTGAAGCTTCATGGTCTCGACAGGCCGGCGGGTTACATCGATTACCTTCCGTACACGCAACGGGAATGGGGCTTCGGCGACTTCGAGGTTCGTTACTCCGGAGACTTCAGTTCCATTGCCACAGAGGTGCAGCGGGCCATTCACGCGGTCGATCGCCGATTGCCGATCACTCACGTCATGACGCTCGATGCGCAGGTGGCCAGCTCCTTCGCCAACCAGACCATCATCGCCGAGCTCTCCGTTTTCTTCGGCCTGATGGCAGTGTTCCTGTCGTGCATCGGCCTCTATGGCTTGATGTCGTACCTGGTGGGCCGCCGCACCGGCGAAATCGGGATACGTATGGCTCTGGGTGCCAACCGCGCCGAAGTGGCCTGGCAGGTGCTGCGCGAGATCGGGCTCCTAGTTCTTGCCGGAATCGTTATCGGCCTGCCACTCACCCTGTCCGGAATCCGGCTGGTGCGCAATATGCTCTATGGACTGAGCGGAACCGATCCGCTCAGCCTGATGGCGGCGACGGCTCTCCTGCTATTTGCCGGAATGGCTGCAGGGTACTTGCCGGCGCGCCGAGCCTCTCGCGTCGACCCAGTGGTCGCACTTCGTGACGAATAGAAGGGGCGACAAATTCTATTTTATTCAGGTGATAGTTGCTCAAGCCTTGAGATCACCTAGCGACACAGGGCAAAGTCGCTCATTCGCGATTTCAGTACAAGGCCCTTAGCAGAAAATTCTCGATCATAGGGGGATTGTGGCAACGTGCCGATTGGAGCGCTGGCGCATCTCGGCCTAGGCCGGGCTTACGCGTGGCGGGAGATCAGACCAAGGCAAAGGTTGCCTAGCAGGACTTCCTCTCGATTTGGAAGGATGCTGACCCCGACATCCCTATCCTGAAGCAGGCAAAAGCCGAGTACGCGACGCTGAACTAAGGGCAGCCGCGAATTATCCTGAAATGTTGTCAGCAAATGACTGATCGCCGTCAAAGTTGCCTGGCTTCTGGTCGACTAGTGGTACCCCACCTCAGTCACCCATCTTTTATCGCACCGGAGTCCAGCGCGCCGCTTCCTGCGCAGACAAGATCAGCGTGGAACGCGCTCCGACTGTTCCGCTCTGAGATCTGCTCTTCAGCCCGTAATGCGTGGCAGCAAAGCCAAGCGCCGACAAATCCACCTTGTATCGTCGTGGCCTGTCAGACAGATTCTGTAGCACAAACCCGTCTTCGCTATAGCTGTAGCGCAAAGCATATTCGGGAATTCCAAACTCAACGCTGCCGTAGCTCATCAGATGCGGTGCGACGGACACATCCGCATCACCGGGGACAGTCAAACCGAGCAGCTTTTCAATCAGCACGGCCGCGAAGACATTGGGATATTCGTAGTACTTCTCAGCACCATGCGCATCTTTGCCATCGATGTAATACACATGGTCCATGTCGTACCGTTCGCTCATGAAGTAGCCATTTTTAGCGCCCTCTGCCGCCACAGTCTTTAATTGATCGAGCAGCACCCCGCTCTGCTCCTGCGACTCACGAAATGCTGCATCCCAGTACCAATACCTGCCCGCCGCGCAAAGATCATAGGGTCCGCCCGAGCCGATCTCGGCCTTATCGTAGTCGGCTATTTTCGCCGCCACAAAGCTGGGAAAACGCTCAAACTCTTCGGCATTCGTGTCGATCAAGTGACGCACCAGGGCGGCTTGCTCGGCTGTTGCATATCCGAAGGCCACCGGCAACTCATTGGCAAGAAGATGAATGTGATCGTGCGCCTTTCCGTCACGGTCAACCCAATCGATAAATCTTCCGTTCTTCGCGTCCCAATACCCCATCGGAAGAGGGGCAACCAGCGCATCGGCCATTTTCTTTGAAGCTTCGTCAAACCGCGCAGCCTCATCGCGCCGTCCCAGCAAATTCTCCATACCGGCGAGCAACACAAACACGCGTGCGGCAAATGCCTGGGCCTGCGTCACGCGTCCGTCCTTAATTACTTGGTCTTCGTAATAAACATCCGACCACACTCGTCCATACTGATCCGTGTTCGATAAGATCCAGCCGGCCGCATGTTCCAGGCTCTCGATGTTCGACCGCAGCCACTCTGCATCTTTTTTGGCTTCGTAGTAGCGCCAGGCCTCTTCAATTACTTCAATGTCGCCGGTCAGTGGAAACATGGCCGCATTTTGCTGGTTGTCCTGACTGTTTCTGCGCACGTGGTACTCGCGTCTTCCATCTGGCTGTACAGATGTGGGAGCACGATAGAGAACTTCCGGATCGTCATTCATCAGCTTGAACTGGAGCTCGATCATCCGCCTCACAATATCCAGGTCGGCCTCCGAGCCTATCGCAAGCCGTCCTTTGATTTGAAACTCGTGATCGACGGCTGGATAAGAGCCGACATACGAGCTCACATTCAGCGTGCTCAGAACATATCCGTTGTGGTACGGGAAATTCGCTGCCATGGTCTTCTCTACAACCGATGGCAAAACGGTGCCCCAGTAGAACGCTGCCAGCGCTTCTTCCAACTCGCTGCCGCCAGCAAACTCAAGAGAGAATCGATGACCGAAGGGGTCGCTGTGCGGGCGCGCCTCCGCCCTGGAGAGAGTTACGTTTTCCGCGTGAAGTGTAACCGTCAGTCCCGCTTCGGTCTTTTTCGCACTCAGATTGCCGCCAGTCAGCCTGATATGCCATGAGCGATCTTTCGAAGTCGCATCGAGCGGGAGAATCCACAGCTCTCGGTTTGCGTCCACCTGCGCGCCCGTTGTGCTTATAGGAAGAACCCACCACTGATTCTCTTCGTACTGAATCCCCAGCCCCTGGCAATGAGTAAATATCATCTCAATCGGCGTGTGAGCGTCCTGTCGCGTAACCAGGAGGTTCTCTCCGGCACGAGTCACGTTGGCGTTTTCGATTGAGTGCAGAATCCCGTCGGCACTCCCCGGCTGGGCAGTTACCTGCGTTGACACTCCGCAAAACAGCAGGATCGCGATCAGTATTTTCATAGGGTGCTTGAATCAGGCACTGTGAATCAGTTCACGTCACACGACTATGGATCAACCGGGCGCCTCACGGCCAAAATAGCAGCAGTCAGACTCCAGACCTCGCATGGTTCTGTAACACAGTCTGGATGCTGCATTTTTCAGCAATATCGATAGATCGTCATGTGTGGGTAGCGCCAGCCCGGATTCTATCACCCGCGACAGCTGCGCCAACTCAGACGCGTATGCCTCTCAACCCGTCCATCCGACCAAGAAAGCGGTCGATCCATCCATCTGAGTCCAAGCGGCAGCATTGACTGTACTGTATATTATGAGAATCTTCTGGATTGGATGGCTTTTAATAAGAATACACAGCCAGTTCACAGAAGCGAGAAGTCCAGCCGTGGGACTATAATTCCGGTCATTCCGGCGGTGGCCTCTAGCTGCGATGTTTCGACTCGACGCGGATAAACGGGTTCATTTTTGCGATGGCGTGACGCGCCGCGACTTTCTGCACGCGGGTTCACTTGCTTTCCTCGGTCTCACTCTGCCGGAGTTCCTTAAGCTCAAGGCTCAAGCAGATGTGAAGACAGGCAAGGACATCAATTGCATTCAGTTGATGCTGGTGGGTGGTCCAAGCCAGCTGGACACCTGGGACATGAAGCCAGATGCTCCGGCTTCGATTCGGGGCCCCTTCAAACCAATCAAGACAAACGTTTCTGGTATTCAGATCTCCGAGATATTTCCGCGTATGGCGAAGCACGCGGACAAGTTTGCTTTACTGCGGTCTGTTTATCACACGGCGGCAGCGGTGCACGATACCGGTTGCCAGATGATGCAGACGGGAAGGCTCTTTCAGGGTGGTCTTGAGTCGCCGAACTACGGCTCCGTGCTGAGGTTTCAAAGGGGCGCGAAGGGTGACATGCCGGCTAACGTGCTGATCCCCTACACGATTGGCCAGCTTGGCGGCAATCTTCCTCACGGCGACACGGCAGGGTTTCTGGGCAAGAGCTACGACCCGTTCGTGCTGAATGCAGATCCCTCCGACCCGAACTTCAAAGTGCCCGATATGCTGCCGCCAGATTACATTTCGGCGGTACGCGTTGATCGGCGGCGCAGCTGGCGCGACGAAATCGATAAATCAGTGAAGTATTTTGAGGAATCGAACCAGGACGCGAAGCTGATGGACTCGACTTTCAATCAGGCGTACACCCTGATGACGTCTGCCAAAGCCCGTGAGGCCTTCGAACTGTCGCAGGAGCCGGATGATGTACGGAAGCGTTATGGCATGAATCGCTTTGGGCAAGGCTGTTTGTTGGCGCGGCGGCTTGTGGAACGGGATGTCCGCTTTGTGACGCTCAACATGTTTGAGACCGTATTCAATGACATTACCTGGGACATTCATGGGTCGGCTCCTTTCAGCCCGATTAGTTGCTACAGCGATCTGGTTGGCCCGATGTTCGATAACGCCTACAGTTCCCTGCTTGAGGATTTGAGCCAGCGTGGGCTGCTCGACAGTACCTTGGTGGTGGCTACGGGTGAATTTGGACGCACGCCGCGTATCAATCCTGCAGGCGGGCGCGATCATTGGCCGCAGTGCTGGACGGTGGTGATGGCCGGTGGTGGTATCAAGGGGGGACAAGTGGTGGGCGCTTCAGATGCGATCGGAGCCGCGCCGCAGGATCGTCCGGTGATGCCGGCGCATGTAGCAGCCACGGTTTACAAATGCCTTGGGATTCCAGTGGATCTGGAGCTGAAGACTCCGCAGGGACGCGTGGTGCGGCTTGTGGATCACGGGTTCGATCCTATCGACGAGTTGTTGGTATGAAGGCCCGCAGTGCTCTGTTGCTGGCTGCACTCACAACTGGAACAGGCCTCTTTTCCCAGGCACAGACAAAGAGCGACGCCCCTTATCATCCACCAGAGATGATGAAGCCGGAGAGGCCGGCTTCTGAGAGTTCCACGACGGCAAATCGCATGGCGCTCGTTGCTCTCAGTCGGATTGAGATCATCCCTTCTTCTATCTCGATAACCGGACGGCACGCCGCACAGCGACTATTGGTAGAAGGAACGTTTGCTGACGGCCACCAGGAAGATGTGACGGCCCACGCCAAAATTTCGGTCACAGACACGAAAGTTGCAATCGTAGACAAGGACAATATCGCCGTCCCACAAGGCGAGGGCCTGGCAACTGTGAACGCAATTGTGGGAACGCATCGTGCAAGCGCGCCACTGAGCGTTAAAGGCTACGATGACGTTGCAGCATGGAGCTTTCGTAACGACGTGCTACCCGTTATGACGAAGGTGGGGTGCAATTCAGGCCCTTGTCATGGCGCAGCGGCAGGAAAGAATGGCTTCAAGCTGACACTGCGCGGCTACGATCCGGAGGCGGACTATTACGCGCTCACGCATCAGGCTCTCGCGCGCCGGACAGAGACGATGGAGCCCGCGAAGAGTCTGATTCTGTTGAAGCCGACCCTTGCGATTCCTCACGGCGGCGGCAAGCGCTTTTCCACCGACTCGCCAGAATACGAGGTGATTTCGGGATGGATCGCACTGGGGATGCCGCCGCCGAAGGATTCCGATCCAAGAGTTACGAAGATACAGGTACTTCCGCGAGAAGCTTCGCTTCGCCCTGGCGCGGAACAACAGTTATTGGTGACGGCCGTCTTTTCCGATGGCCATACAGCGGATGTAACGCGGTGGGCGAAGTACGACAGCGGAGACGAGAGCGTGGCAACCGTGGGCAATGATGGCCATGTGACCATGCACGGCTATGGCGAGGCTCCGGTCACAGTGTGGTATCAAAGTCACGTCACGTTTTCGCGACTGCGCATTCCCTTTCCCTATAAGCTGTCGAGCACGGTCTTTAGCAACGCGCCGCGCAATAACTTCATTGATGACGCAATTCTGAAACATCTTGAGCTGTTGCACATACCGCCATCACCCCCGGCAAGCGATGCGACCTTCATTCGAAGAGCGTACCTGGACGCGGCGGGTATTCTGCCTACTCCTGCAGAGGTGGATCGATTTCTGAAAGATTCGTCGCCGAATAAGCGCAACCAGTTGATTGACGAGGTGATGAAGGGGCCAGAGTTTGTGGACTACTGGACTTACAAGTGGTCGGATCTCCTGTTGGTTTCAAGCAACCGCCTGTCTAACGGGGAGATGTGGAGTTACTACAACTGGATTCACGACAGCGTGGCAAATGACAAGCCGTGGAACAAATTTGTTGCGCAGATCGTGACGGCCACCGGCAACACACAGGAAAACGGCGCGGCCAACTACTGGGTGGTACATCGTGATCCGCTGGACACTTCGGAAAACATGGCGCAGGCATTTCTGGGCATCAACATCACCTGCGCGCATTGCCACAACCATCCTCTGGCGAAGTGGACCCAGAAGGACTACTACGGCATGGCCAATCTGTTCGCCCGGGTGCGGCTCAAGACCTATGCGTCGAGTGGGTTTCGTCCTGGCGTAGGCCCGCTCTTCAATGACGTAACGGTCTACTCGGCGCCGACTGGTGAGTTCATGGACGACCGCTTCATGATGCCTCTGCCGCCGAAGCCGCTTGATGCTGTCTCCCTCTCAATGGAAACGCCAGGCGATACGCGCCGGTACTTTGCCGAGTGGCTTACGTCGCCGGAGAATCCGTTCTTTGCGCGCAATATTGTGAACCGCGTGTGGCGCAATTTCATGGGGCGAGGCCTGGTTGAGCCGGTCGATGACCTCAGGGATACGAATCCGGCCACGAACGATGAGTTGTTGAATGCGCTGGTGAAGGATTTTGTCGCGCACAACTTCGATGTGGATTATCTGCTCCGCACCATCATGCAGTCGGCGACTTACCAGACTTCATCGGAGCCGCTGAAAGAGAATGCTGATGATGACAAGTACGGCTCGCACTACGTAATCAAACGTCTGCCGGCTGAGGTGCTGCTCGATGCCTATTCTCAGGTTACGCAGATTCCGGAGAAGTTTGAGGAATATCCCGTGGGGATGCGAGGGATGCAGTTGCCGGATACGGCGGTGAAGTCGTATTTTCTGACCGCATTTGGGCGGCCTGCCCGCGCGCAGACGCGGGAGAGTGAGCGCACGTCTGTGCCTACGATTACGCAGGCTCTTCATATCATCAACGGCGATACGCTCAACAACAAGCTACGTGCCCAGGGCAGCTCGGTGGATATGCTGCTGAAGCTGGGCTTCTCCGATGAGCAGATTGTCGACTATCTCTACCTTGCTTCGCTCAGCCGTCATCCGACTAACAGGGAACGCTCAGTCCTGGTCAGCGCGCTCACTGCTGCGGAGCAGCAGAAAACTGCGGAGGGCGAAGATCCTCGGCGTGCCGCGTTGATCGACATGTCGTGGTCGCTCTTAACCAGCGAAGAGTTTATGTTCAACCATTGATGGGAAAATATGTGTTACTGCGCGCCTTGATTCGTCGACCTCTACCAAACCGTCAGAAGCCCTGGCCTGGAGCAAAGCCATTCAGATTTACGATGGGCTGCGCGCTTTTTGCCGGTTGCTGGACGCTCGTTAGTTCCAGCGGTGTTTTTGAATCTCGCGTGACGGCCGCCTCGACGCCGAGCTTTAGCGTCGACATTGCTCCCATCCTGCAAAAGAATTGCGTGGCCTGCCACTCGAGTTCCACGAAGATGGGTGACCTGGTTATGGACAGCTATGACGCCCTGATGAAAGGCGGGATACACGGATCGCCCATCGTTCCACACAACCCTCGCGGAAGCCGCCTGGCCTTGATGCTCGAAGGAAAAGTTGAGCCGCGCATGCCATTCGGCGCCGATCCGCTTTCCGCAGCCGATATTGCAACGATCGAGGCGTGGATTGATGCGGGTGCTCCAGGCCCTACCGCGTCCGAAATTACAAAACCGATCACGGTGGTGCCGGTCCCCGTAATCAAGACAGAAGTGACGGTTGTTTCGCCGGTGGCAGCCGTGAAATTTTCTCCGGACGGAAGCCTGCTTGCGGTTGGCGGATACCGTGAAGTGCGACTTCTTAACCCCGCTACAGGCAAAGCGGTCGCCACACTTTCCGGAAATGCCGATTATGTGCGCTCGATCGCGTTCAGTCCCGATGGGAAGATGCTTGCAGCAGGAGGCGGGCCTCCGCAGCAATGGGGGGAAATCAAAATATGGGATGTGCAGTCGCATCAACTCCTCAAGACGATGCACGGACACAACGACTGCATTTATTCGATTGCGTGGAGCCCGGATGGGAAGTTGATTGCTTCCGGAAGCTACGACAAGATGGCGAAGCTATGGGATGCTTCGAGCGGCATGGAACTCTTCAATCTGAAGGACCACATAGACGCGGTTTTTGCTGTGGCATTCAGTCCGGATGGCAAACGACTGGCTACTGCATCGCAGGATCGCACCGTGAAGATCTGGGACATTGCGACCGGGCGGCGTCTTTACAGCCTGAGCGACGCTTCCGACGGATTGACGGCGCTCGCCTACTCTCCACCTGGAGACCGAATCGCTGCCGCGGGCTATGACAAAACTATCTACGTCTGGCGTTTGGGCAAAGATGACGGCCACCTCGATCAGTCTCTGATTGCTGACGAGGACAGCATTCTCTCACTGGTCTGGTCGCCGGATGGAAAGATGATTATTACTTCCTCGTCTGACGGCTCCATTCGATTTCGCGATGCGGCCACGCTCGATCCAATTCGCGTCATCGATCGTCAGCCGGATTGGGTAGAGGCGCTGAGCGTGAACTCGGACGGAACGCGCTTGGCAGCGGGCCGATTCAACGGCAGCCTGAGCCTCTACAATCTTGAAAACTACAAGGAGGTTCGAGGGCAGATGATGGCCTTCGAGCCTCGCCAGCCAACTACCGGGAACGAGAACAAGCCGGTGGCTCAATAGCGAGAATACATATGAAAACGAGATTCCTGTTTTTCGCTATATCTTTCGTGGCGGGGGTGGCTTGTGTTCAGCCTCTACACGCCGAAGAACCCATCATTCCACCGAGCATTTCGAAGATTTCTCCAGCAGGCATGGAGCGGGGAAATTCGGCTACTTTCACCGTTGAAGGTCGAAATCTGTCGGATGCAAAGGGGGTGATTTTTGATGTGTCCGGCATTAGCGGCAAATTAGCAGAGATTACTGATGTGCCCGAGAAAATCACGGGTCCGCGCGCAGGCGAGGATCTAGGAGCGCAGGTACCGCTTGGAAAAAAGCAGACGGCCAAGCTTGAGGTTACGGCGGCCAAGGATGTACCGCCAGGAATACATCGTTTTCGCATTCAGACGCCGCTGGGTACAACCAACATGGTTGTCATCGACATAGGGTCCTTGCCAGAAGTCACTGCCAGCAAGCCGATGGCTCCGGACTCTGCGACTCCTCCGCAACGGGCAAAACTGCCGGCGACACTCGTCGGGACGATTGTTTCTCCAGGCGCTGCAGACAGGTACAAGTTTGCAGGCAAAGCCGGCGAAGAGGTCGTGTTCCTGGTGGAGGCGTCGCGCCTCGGCTCCAAACTTCACTCCAAGCTTGTGTTGAGCGATGCCTCCGACCGGCTTCTGGCAGAAGCTGGGAAGTACGACGATGACCCCGATGCAGTTCTGACCTATAAGCTGCCGCAGGATGGAATCTACACGCTGTCGGTTACGGACCGTGAACAAACCGGAGGAATGGATCACTACTATCGCGTAAACGCCGGGATGTTGCCGTATATCACTGGTGTTTTCCCACTCGGCGTGCGCGCGGGAGAGACTGCGGCGGTCTCGGTTCAGGGTGTCAACCTGGGCGACGTTCATCAAGTGAAAGTAGAGGCTCCAAAGTCGGCGGAGGGATGGACGACGATTCCGGTCGAGGTAAAAGTTGGAGAAACGGCCTCATTGAATGCGGTGAAGCTTGGAGTTGGCAACCAGCCTGAAGTGTTAGAGAAAGAGCCAAACAACACAACCACGCAAGCGCAGGAGATTTCGCTGCCTGCGACCATCAACGGGCACATTGCGGGCGGGGTCGATGCGGGCGGGAAGCCGGACGAGGATTATTTTCGCTTCCGTGCGAAGAAAGGCGAGCGCCTGAGCATCGATGTGGCGGCCTCGCGGCTTGGTTCTCCGCTGGACTCCGTGATTGAGGTTCTGGACTCAGCTGGAAATACGATTCCGCGCGCTACGATTCGATGCCTGAACCAGACCATAACGACGCTCGCGGACAGGGATTCGAGAACGAGTGGTATCAGGCTTGTGTCCACTTCCGGTCTGCATGAAGGCGACTACCTGATGGTGGGAGACGAGCTGAATCGAGTGAAGTTCATTCCCGATCAGCCCGACGCAGACACGATCCTGGAAGGAATGGACGATCTGCGCGTGGCATACATGGGAACATCTCCGGATGTTCACGCCGTGAACACGCCCGTTTATAAAGCGCAGATTCTACCTGCTGATGCGGAGTTCCCTTCCAACGGTTTACCGGTGTTCCGTCTCACCTGGCGTAATGACGATGGAGGGCCGGGTTACGGAGCAGACTCGAAGCTGGACTTTGTCGCTCCCGCGGATGGTGAGTATTTCTTGCATATCAAGGATGTTCGCGGCATGGAAGGGCGCGACTTCGCATACCGCCTGACGCTTCGTGGGGCAGTTCCTGATTATCAGCTCACGGCGGATCCGGGAAATCCCAACATCCCAAGGGGCGGATCGATACCCGTGACCGTGTCGGTCGCGCAGTTGCGGGACTACGAAGGTCCGATTGAAGTGGAGGTTAAAGGCCTGCCGCCGGGGATCACAGCGAATCCCGCGATCATCGCGGCAGGGCAGAAGAGTACTATCGTCGTTCTCTCGGTTGCCTCAGATGCGTCGCTGGACGCGCATCCGGCACCGATTGAATTTGTAGGCCACGCACATGTCGATGGTCAGGATCTGGTAAGAGTTGCAAATAGGGGAGCGGGCGAAAACCATTTGTTGCAAATCGTCTCAGTTATTCCTCCGCCCGATGTGGTGGTGACGACGGAAGCGAAGGACGTTGTGATTGAGCCGGGGAAGGAAGTTACGGTTACGCTTCATGTCGAACGACAGAACGGCTTCAAGGGCCGCGTGCCCTGTTCTGTTGAGAACCTTCCTCCAGGCGTTGAGGTCGTCAACGTTGGGTTGAACGGAGTGTTAGTGACAGAAGCGCAGACGAGCCGCACTTTTACTCTTCGCGCCGAAGACTGGGCCAAGCCGATTGATCAGCCAATTTATGTGGTGGCCCAGGTTGAGTCCAATTCGCCGACAATGCATGCTTCCGCGCCGCTGCTTCTTAAGGTTGCACCAAACAAAGAGACGGCTAGCGCAAGCCAGAGTCAGGCCGCTGCTCCAAATCGATGAGGTCGAACCCCACATGTCTCTGTCGCGCCGCAAGTTCATTGCTCAGGTTGGAACTGGTTTTGTCGCACCCTTGATTCTCGGTGCTACGAATAAATCCGGTAGCAAGAAGCCGGTTCTTGGCTCTGGAGAGCACACGTATGAAGTCACGCATGACTGGGGCGAGCTCCCAGCGGACATTCAATATGGCAACACGCATGGCGTGTGCGAAGACTCGCAGGGACACATTTACATTCACCACACGGTGTACGCCACCAGCGAGAAACCAGACAGCATGGTGGTGTTCGATCACCAGGGAAAGTTCGTCAAAAGCTGGGGAAAGGAGTTTCGTGGTGGTGCGCACGGTCTCTATATTCGCCAGGAGGGCGGTACGGAATTTCTATACCTATGCGACATTCAACGCGGCATGGTGGTAAAGACCACGCTGGGCGGTGAAGAGGTTTTCACGCTCGGATATCCCAAAGAGTCGGAACCATACTCGAAACCAGGTCCGGACGGCAAGCCCTTGAAATATAGTCCGACCAACCTGGCGGTGGCAGCAAACGGTGATATTTATGTTGGCGATGGTTATGGTTCGAGCTACATCATCCAGTACAACAGCAAAGGAGAATACCTCCGTACTTTTGGCGGTCCTGGCAAAGAGGCGGGTCAGCTTTCCTGCCCGCATGGCATCATTCTGGATACACGTGGGGCTGAACCGGTGCTGAATGTTGCCGATCGCAGCAACAAGCGCATTCAGCGGTTCACGCTCGATGGCCGGCACATAGACTTTTTCTACGGAACGAATGCTCCTTGCCACTTTAATATCTATAAAAACGGCGATATGGTGGTGCCCGATTTGTTTGCGCGCGTCACCTTGATGGACCGGAACAATTACATCATTGCGAACCTCGGCGACGACTCTTCGAGCGACTACATGGCAACGCGCAAACTCACGCGCGATCATTTCACGCCTGGAAAGTTTGTCTGCCCCCACGGTGCTTGCTTTGATCACTCTGGCAACATCTTTGTGGTTGAATGGGTGGAAGTCGGGCGCGTGAGCAAGTTACGGAAGGTTTGATAGCGGCACGTACTTGTCGGTCTTCACTCATCCAGATCAATGAGTCCAAGAAGAGCACCCCAGTGATAGAAGCGGTCGCTGTTGCTTACATCATCACCGCTGCCGGTGGCTCCGTTGTAATTTTCATGAACGTGGCCATTCGTTCGCCAATCGCTCAAGAATAAATCGAGTGACTTTTGCGACAGCTCCTGCCTTGCACGATCGATGTCCGGTTGATGGTAGTTTCGCAACCCGAGGTAAACCAGATAATTCATCGGTCCCCAGATGCGGCCACGCCAGTAGTCCTGATCTTTGAAAGCGGGGTCATTTCTGGCGATCGACGGGATCACCCATTGTCCCCAGAACTCCTCCGGGTTCAGCAGATGTTCAGTCACCATGCGCTGCGCCTGCTCAGGGGTCGCAGCTTGCGCGAGCATCGGATAAAAATTCGTAGGCGAGAGCCGATGACTGAACTGTCCGGTATGCAGATCCTTGTTCAGGAATATGCCGCTATTGTTGTCCCATAATGTTGCCAAGGAAGAGCGATATTTCGCGGTACGCTCGCGCAGTTCCTTCGCCTCCGCGGTTTTGCCTAGAACAACCGCGATTTTCGCCAGCGCGTCGCAATCGGCAATATACACCCCCATCAGGCCAGCATCGGCAAAGACAAGCTGATGCGTTTTTTCGTCATAGGTGGCATCGTCATACATCGGACTGTTGTCGAGTCCCGATTCCAGGATCGCTCCCTGACGAGTCCCGCGACTCCCGTCATCCAGGTTGGCAGGTTGGTTTTCACCATCGCTCCCCCAGACTAGATACCCTTGCCGGTCACGATGCTCCGCCCACCAGCGATTCCATGTGAGCAGCGCTGGAAATGTATCGGCAAGCAACCATCGATCATGAAACTTCTCATATAGGCCCAGCAGAGTGATAGCTCCGACTGGTGGCTCTGAGCGGTCTTCGCTCTTCCAGCCCCCACCACGCGCATAATTAGGGACAAACCCCTGCGGTGTGGCCTCGCGGCAGATTTCAATGGCATTGGCATACGCCAGATCTCGATCGCCAACTGCTGCTAGCGTGGCAGCGAAAAATGTGTCCCAATCGAAGAGTACGTAGCCGCCCCATCCGACGCTCCAGATGCGGCTCACGGGTGAAATTACGCGATGGCCGTGCGGTTCGTAGATCGTGTCCCAGCCAATCACTGTCTGAATAGCGTCAGCCACAGATGCATGGTCTCCGAAGCTCGCGACCGATTGCTGATACGTATGCCTCTCACGTTCCAATACAGTTTGAATCTCGGCTACTGTGCGCGGCCTGCCGGTGCTCAGGCCAAGAGGCCGCACTAAATCCGCGGAGAAGTAGCTTCCGGAAACAGGCACGCTTACGTCAGCAGTATCTTTTCCAGACATATAAATGGAGACTATTCGGTTCGGGAACCGTGCTTCTATACGGTCGCCTTGCTTCATAACTGTGCCGGGGCGGTTCCATAGCATCCCGGCGGAAAAGACCACTTCCGGAGGGAGATGGGCGTTCCCGGCTGATGAAAGAGGCGTGACTAGCATCACGAGATCCTCTCCGTCATGCGCGCTCTGGATGCGTAGCTGGTGTCCTCGCCATAATAGCTTCAAATCCGTGTAGCTGCCGTTATAGGAATGTGGACCGGGAATCACGCGCTCGTCTTCCTTGCCTTGGCGGCCAATCAGCGCAGCAGAAAGAAAGCTCTCTGATCCTACAGTGTCTTCATGCTTAATCCCGATTCGAACCGCAAGGCCTTCGGGCAACAACACCTGAGTCATGACGCTATGCGTATCCCACGTATTCCAGCCCTGAGCCAGCCGCTCCTGCAACTGGGAATATTCCGGCGAACGCGATTGCGGAAACGCCGATGTGATAAGGAGAAAACAGAAGAGACACGGGGCAGTTCCAAAGCGCAGGGAGCGGATTTGCATTTGGAGAATGTATACCGCACGCTTCCTTATGGAAGCAATTACAAGCTACTTTGCTGTTGCCGGCTCCGCTTCCACCAGTTTGAAATGCTTCCGTTCCGTTTCCTGCTGGCGCGAGCTTTCCTTCAAGTCGGAAAGCTGCTTTACCCATTGCTGAACTTCGCGCTGGCCCTCCGGCCCGGAGTGCCGTAGTGCAATGATCAGGTGATACATCGCACTCTGATCAGATGGGGAATATCGCAAAGAAGCCCGGCTCTGCTCAATCGCCAAGTCATATTGCCCGGCACGTATGTACATATCAGCCAGCAGGTCTCTGGCTCCCACCATGTCCGGTTTGAGATTTAAAGCCTGTTGAGCGACTTTCACTGCCTCATCGGATGCCGCATCTTCTGTCCCTGATCTCTGCTCCCAAAGCAGCTTCGCTAACAGAAAGTGTAATTGCGCGCTCTCTGGATGCGCTTTCAACTGCGTGCGCACCTCCGCCAATGCTTGATCCAGATTGTTTCTTGCAATCTCCGCAAGATCCATTCCATATGAGCTCAGGCTTTGCGCAGAATCTAACAGTTCCGCCTTCCTGAAGTCGGCATTCGCCTTGTCAAATTGAGCCAGCTGCGCATAGAGCAGGCCGCGCGAAATATATAAAGATGGATCGTCAGAAATGCGCTCCAGGCCGGCATTGAGCATATCAATTCCGACTTGAAACGACTCATGGTCCAGGCAGAGCGCGGCGAAAGTTACATAGTAGCCCGGCGTGGTGGGACTCAGAACAATGGCCTGCCGCAGAAGAGCCACTGCTTTTGGAGTATTGCCAATAGCCTCAGAGGCTTCAGAAGCGAGGCTCAGCACATCTGGGTCCGATTGGTCCACCATGAGCAGAGGTTCGAGGACTTTGAGAGCCGCATCATTCTGTTTGGCTTCAATCAACACCACTGCGAGATCATATTTTGGATAGGCGCTCTCGGGACGCAGCGCTGCAAGTTGTTCAAAGACAGGGACAGCTTTCTCAGCTTGCTTTGTTTGCATCAGGCAATAGCCGTAGGCTTCAAGCGAGTCAGGATGAGTCTTTATCGCGTCCGCACTCAGAAGAAAATGCTCATTCGCCGCTGGGCAATCCCCTTGCTTCTGCTCCAGATTAGCGAGCATCTCGTGCGCTGTCTCATCGTTCGAATCAGCGCTCAAAATCTCCTTCAGCACTGGAATGGCGCGTTTATCCTGCGCCTCATAGAGGATTTCAACTTTGCCCTTTAACGCCGCAGGGTATTTTGGAGAAAAACTGAGCGCCTTTTCAAAAGCAGTTAACGCAGCCAGGTTGTTTCCCTGGGCAGAAAGCACAATTCCGTCGAGTGTCCAAAGTTTGAAGTCCCTGGGGCTTTCATGCAGGGCGGATTGAGTCGCATCTAACGCCTGGCTGTATTGCTGTGCACGGATTAATGACTCTATCGACGCAATGGATGGCTTGCCCTCTTGCCCTTGGGCAGCAAAAGACGCACACACGGTAAGAAACACGATCCATCTGCCATGAAACATAAGAGTACGTTTCCGACAGTGTAAACCGGCTTTATCGGTGCTGACGCGGCTTACCAGAAATAACTGGCAACTACATGCGGCGGACCTGGAATGGAATCGATCACGTTGGTCTGCACCACCAGTTGGATATTCTTTTTGTCCCAATCGGCCGGGGCTGTTCGAAGTGCTTCTGCAAGGTACTCAGGATTAGAGACTACTTCACCGGCCGCCTGTGTGCCCGGTGAGCCGATCCCGGCGGCAGAGATCAGGAACTGGCCGGTCTTCGAATCCAGAAGCCTGGAGACAATGCCATAGTCCACTGTGTATTCGCCATGTGAGTTGAATTGCGAGGTCCACAGCCGTCCCGACGGAATCTGCTCCCGGATTCCAACATCAAATAAAAGCGCGAAATGGAAGTTGGACGTCATCTGCATTGTCCATCGATTGTTGAACGCTCCAAGAACCACTGCAGGCGAGGTACGCAGGTCTTCAAAAGAATAGCTCTTGCCAATTCTGACCTGGCTTGGCTTGCCCATGCGCACGAGGAGATTCGATATTTGCACCGCGGCATAGGCATCGCCGCTGGCTACCCCATAGCCCGGATAAACCATCATCTCCCCCCAGGTCAACTTCTCGTTCGGATTCAGCGGCAAAACTTCAGTGTCGCGTTCGGCCTCGGTTTCGAACGTTCCCGGATGTTTTTTGGCATAACGCTCATAAACTTCCACAGACGGCCGATACACCACAGGTTTTGCCAGACATATGATGACCGGCTGCGAAGACTTGAAGACGGGTGACCAGAAAAGATCGAGCGTAGATATTGGCGGTTTGTGATGGCGAAGACCCATGCTGATCGCCACAACCGCCAAAGCGAGACACAATCCAGCCGCCCCCACAACCCAGGGCCATCTCCTGGCGACTACTTGCTTCTTCGGTGCGACCCGGTCGGCCTCTGCAGCGGCAGCAGCGACGGACTGAATTGCCTGACCGGCAGAACTTTCAGCAGGAAGAGCATGTACATTCCAGTGAAACTCCGGCTGATATGAGCCCAGCGGAATTTCGATGCGCACCGGAAGGTCGGGGGCAGCCGTGTAATAGTACTGCTCCAATCGCCGGCGCACTTCGCCGGCCTGAACGCGAACGACAGGATCGTCGCCGGTCGCATAATCGGCTTCCCGGTGGAAGACCTCGGTTCCGATGGTGCGTTCCTTCAGGAGTTCATGGCGTCCCTCGAGGCTATGGCGTACTACGTATGAGAGGAATTCCTTTCGCCGGGAACTGCCGCGAAACGGCGGGCTCTCGAGAATCTTCTCCAGTTCACGCAGGATTACCGCCTTCGCCTCACTACTCTCAGGTGGTAAAGGTGCGTGCGAAGCCCGAGTCTCAGTCAACGCAGCGGAGCGTCCCATGCCCATCCGAACCGTCGTTGGCCACTATAACAAACTTTTATCTCCTTAACATCGCGGCCATCTCCCGATTCGCACGATTCGTAGCTATTTACTTTATAGTGAACAAGTTATAGCGAAGGGAGCGACAGCTCCTTACATATCATCCGGGCATGTATCCCACCGTATTTAACCGTCCATTACTTGAAACTTCCGCTGTGCAAACGGTCTTCTTGGTGACTGCGGAGTGAACTATACAAAATTCAATCATTCTCTGATCGCGGAGCTCGAGACGAGCGTCCGGAATCGGTTGCGGACGCTAACGCGGGGATATTACCGGTTCCCGGGGTAATCGTTTTCCGGAAGCTGTCGAGCGCTCCAAGATTTATAGAAAACAATCCGCACTGCAAGAGACAGATTCAGGAGGCACGAGACAGATGAAACATCTGGCCAGGATTTCCACATTGCTGCTGATCTTCTTTAGCGGACTATCAGCATTTGCTCAATTCCTGAGTGGAATTGAAGGCACAGTACAAGATCAAAATGGGGCAGCGATTTCCGGAGCCACCATTACCATCACCGATATCCGGCTTGGAGTAGCGAAGACTGCCACCACGAACCAATCAGGGTACTTCCGTTTCGACAGCATTGCCGCATCCACCTACACCGTCCATGTCGAAGCCAGAGGCTTTGCGAGTTGGGATCAGAAAGATCTGGTGATACAACCCGGCGAAATCCGCACGCTGGCGCCTTCGCTTACAGTGGGATCTGCGACCACCAGCGTCACCGTCACCGCCGCGGCGGTATCGCTCGACCTGGCAACGCCCACGACCTCATCTGTTGTCGGTTCGACCACCGTGCAGAATACGCCCCTGCCTGGCCAGAACGTCTACAAACTAGCGGCCCTGACCCCGGGGATGACCGGCAGCGCCGTCACCTCGGGTGACAATTACACCAACGAATATGCGGTCAACATCAACGCCGCCGGGCTGCGCCAGGAACAGAACGGATTCCAGATCGACGGCGCATACACGAACACACCTTCCCGCGGCGGTGGCACCTCCATCTCGCCAAACCCCTCGATCGTTGACTCCATGGACATCCGCACCAACGATTTCGACGCCCAGAAAGGCCGCAACGGCGGCGCAACCGTCGATATATTCACCAAATCGGGCTCCAACGACTTCCACGGAAGCATCGATTACTACTTCCTCAATGATTCCCTCTCGGCGAGGACAGAGTTCGAGCCTACCGTCCCGCAGTTCACTCGTAATGAAATAGGCGCGACATTTGGCGGTCCGATCATCAAGAACAAATTTTTTATCTTTGGGGCGATCGATGTGCTGCGCTCGAGTACCACCAGCGCAGGTCAGTACACGGTTGAGACACAGGATTTCGACAACTGGGCAACGACGAATCTTCCCAATAATATTGCCACTCAGGTCCTCACCACTGCGCCGCCTCTCAGTTTCCCCACCAACAACATTCTGACAGTAGGGCAGATCGAATCATCGAGCTATTTCCCACCGCCCGCTAATATCCCGTCTGGCTTGGCCGCGGTCGGCACGGCAAATATCAGCTATTCGGTTCCTAAGGATGGATATCAGTGGAGCGTTCGCGGCGATTATTATCTGCACCAAAATGACCGCATCTACGTGACCGCGATTCGAACCTACGACACCTCGGTTGGCGCCACACCACGCCCCGCCCTCAATGATGACTTGAAGAATAGCTCGGATTTCGTAGGCATCGACTGGACGCACACCTTCTCGCCGCGGCTTCTGAATGAGGCGGGTGCGAACATCATCCGTCCTTACGGGTCGAACCTGGCGGCACCTTCAATGGCCATACCATACGTCAACGTCACCGGACTCCAGGGATTCGCCAACTGGGGTCCTGGAAACTTTACTCAGCAAACCCTGGGCTGGCGCGATCTGATGACTGCAACCATAAAAACCCACACCCTCAAGTTCGGATTCGAGCAGTTCAATATTCGCGAAAACGATCAGCAGAGCGGCGCTTTTGGGCGTCCGACATACAACTTCAACAGTTTGCTCGACTTCGTTCAGGACAAGGCATTGACTGAGTCCGCTACCCCAGTGAATCTCACCAACCACCAGCAGGCCCCCTACGAGCGGCGCTATCGCGGACTCTACACCGGCATCTTTGTTCAGGACAGCTGGAAGGTCGCGCACACATTCACCTTCAATGCCGGCGTTCGCTACGACATGATGTCGAATTTCTTTTCCATCTACAGCCCGCAACTGACCAAGTTCACACTTGGCTCCGGCTCCACGTATAACGAGCAGATCGCAAACGGGATCACAGGCCTGTCTTCCAGTACTCACGTCCTCGATCACAATGTCTGGGGTTTGGGTCCTCGCATCGGCTTCTCCTGGGATATCTTCGGCACGGGCAAAACCGCGTTGCGGGGAGGCGTCGGCATCTTCTCAGATCAGCCGCCTTATCTGCATATCACCGACATCACCGCCGGCAATCTGCCCAACTTCTATACCCCCTCGCTCGACGTGCGCCAAGGAACCTCACCCGTCTTCCAGCTTTGCAGCCCTCCTTCAGGATTCACTGAGGCTTGTCCAATCGTAGACACCAGCAATGTCGTGCTGAACTCTGCCGGCGGCGTAGTCGGGCAGAGAGCCAGTCTCGGTGGATTTTCTCCGAATTACAAGCTCACTAACGTCGAAACCTGGACCCTGAGCGTGCAACAGGAGCTGCCATACAACATGCTCTTTGAGCTGAACTATTCCGGCTCGGCGGCGCGTCATCTGCCGATCTATAACCAGGACCTGAACCGGTTTGCGGGAGACCTGGTGGTCAACAAGGGAACGTTGACGCGGCTCAATCCGAACTTTAACCAGGTTCAATACGCAACCTCGGATGCAAACTCTTTCGGAAGCTATGGGTCCGCAATGATGGCCCGGCGCTTCTCTCACGGGCTCGCCTTCCGCGGCATCTATAGCTGGGGCAAAGCGCTGGACATCCTTAGCAACGCCGGTTCTTTGGACAGTGGAGCAGTTACAGGTAATTCCAACGGCGGCCAGTCCAGCGGCCCCATCTTCACCAATGGAGATTACGCAGCGCAGCGCGGCCGGGCAGATTTTGATATTCGTCAACAATTCTCTGCCGATGGAACATGGACCGTCCCGAACTCTTATGATGCGGCGTGGAAGAGAGCTCTTTTTGGCGGATGGCTGTTCGGCGGTGTGTGGCTGGTGCAAACTGGACAGCCGTTTACTGTCTATACGACAGCTTCATTCAATCCCGTCTTCGACTCCTCCGGCAATGTCGTCGGCAACACTGGCGGCGACTATAACGCTGACGGCTCCAACTTCGATGTGCCCAATGTGCCTTCTTTTGGAAACCACCTGGTAGCGCAGCCTAGAAAGGCATTTCTGAATGGACTCTTTCCTGGATCAGCGTTCCCCACTCCAGTACCGGGCGTGGAGGGCAACCTGGGACGCAACACTTACGACGGCCCGGGCTATAACAACGTCGACTTCACCTTTGAGAAGCTCTTTCACACTCCCTGGTTCTTCGGCGAAAAGATGCAAATTGAGGCCAAGGGAGAGGTCACAAACCTTTTCAACCACGCCAATCTTTGGGGCATGAACTCGGATTTGTCCAACCCAACATTGTTTGGCCACTCAACCAACCAGTTCCCGGCGCGTTATCTCCAGCTTCATCTGCGCGCCAGTTTCTGACGAAGTAGTGATGAAAAAGCTGTGGATACTGTTGCGAAGTTCTTAGAGAGTTCCACAGCCGTGCGCAGTGAATATGCGGGGCCACTCAGGCCGGGGGTTGCGGATGGTACGTCGTTTCAAGTGGAAGTCACTGATGCTGGGACTATGTACTGTGCTTCTGGCCATGTCGCTGAGCAACGTGGCGACGGCCCAGGGCGGTCCGCTCGTGCTGGTGCGCGATGGGAGGGTGATTTCCCTTGAGCCTTATGCCCTGAACATTTTGCGGGTAACGATGAGCACCGACAGGGCTGCGGCGACAAGCGCTCCAGGATACGGGTTTGTGGCCAAGCCCTCGGCTGAGGGTTGGACGCATGAGCGCGACGCCGAAGGCTACGACGTGTTCCGATCGTCGCGGATGGTGGTGCGTGCGGCGCCAGGGGATCTTTCGAAGGAAAAATTGCCGCAGCCGATGCCGCTGGATGCGTTGAATCTGGAATTGCGCGAACACTACTTTGGAGTGCATGGCGGCCATGGTCCGCACAACGATGCGCTGCTGGTGACAACGCCCGAAGGCAAGATGCTGTTGCACATGCGCACGTGGACGATGGCGCCGGAAAGCGCGGATGTGGCACAAGCGGACGCGGGCGCGAAGACCTATCGGGTTGCGGCGATGTTCGACTCTCCAGCAGACGAGCACTACTACGGACTGGGGCAGCAACAGAAGGGATGGATGGATCTGCGAGGCCACGAGATCCGCTGCTGGCATGATTATTCGGCGATTGGCGGTCAGGACGTATGTGTGCCGTTTATGGTCTCGAGTAGTGGCTACGGACTGGTATGGGACAACCCTTCCAAAACGACGGCGGATCTGGGGTTTAATGGGCGGAATGTGTGGTCATCAGAAGTTGGAGACCGTGTTTCGTATTTCGTGATTGCGGGGGAAACCAGCGACGAGATTTACGAGGGCTACCGTCTGCTGACAGGCGTAACGCACATGCTGCCGAAGCCAATCTATGGATACATCCAGAGCAAGGCGATCTACTCCACACAGGAACAAGTTCTGGATGTGGCCAAGGAGTACCGCCAGAAGAAGTTGCCGCTGGATGTAATAGTGGTGGACTTTCTGAACATGACGAAGCAAGGCGAACTGGACCTGGACCCGAAGCGCTGGCCGGATCCGGCAGGGATGAATCGCGAACTAAATGCGATGGGCGTGGGTACCCTATTGAGTGTGTGGCCGCACTTTTCGCCTGGAACGCAGTTCTATGACATGCTGCAGAGCAAAGGGTGGCTGATCCATACTCGCGACGGAAAGCCGGACTCGGGAAACTTCAAGGATGCGATTGGGCCAAATATTGACACCACAAACCCTGAGGCGGCGAAGTGGTTCTGGGAGAAGATTCGCGATCGGTATGTGAAACCGTACGGCTTCGATTACCTCTGGCTGGATGAAACGGAGCCGGATATCGACCCGGCTAAGGACGTCTTCTCGATTGGATCGGGAACACGCTTCTATAACGTATATCCCCTGTTTCACACAGCTTCAGTCTACGAGGGTTTCCGGCGGGATTTTGGGGACAGCCGGAGGGTAATGATCCTGGCCCGGGCGGCGTACCTGGGGGCGCAACGCAACGGCACGGTGTTTTGGTCGAGCGATATTATTTCGACCTGGGACATGCTCAAGCGCTCGATTCCAGCAGGACTGAACTTTACGGCGACCGGCCTGCCGTACTGGGACACTGATATCGCAGGGTTCTTCTCGCCCTTGGTTCCGCCGGATTACCACGCCGCACTCAAGCCGCTGATCGATGGATCAGATGTGCGCAGCACGATTGGAAACTACGAGGATTATCCCGAGCTGTTTGTGCGCTGGTTTGAATGGGGTAGCTTTCAGCCGGTGATGCGTGCGCACGGAGAGAGAAATCACAACGAGGTATGGTCGTACGGCAAGCAGGCGGAGCCAATCCTTGCGAAGTATCTGAAGCTGCGCTACGGGCTTCTGCCGTACACATACTCGGTTGCATATCGCAGCTACCAGACAGGCGCTCCATATATGAGGGCGCTGTTCATGGATTTTCCCGGTGATCCGAAAACTGCGGACATCCCTGACGAGTATATGTATGGACCGGCGTTCCTAGTGGCTCCGGTGACCGAGCAAGGCGCGACGCATCGCACGGTGTACCTGCCGGCAGGCTGTGACTGGTACAACTTCTGGACGAATGAGCGGCTGCACGGCGGAGAAACCATTGTGGCGGATGCTCCAATCGATACTCTGCCACTGTTTGTAAGAGCGGGAAGCATCATACCGTTTGGGTCAGACGTTGAAAGCACGCAGCAGCCGCAGACGATCTCGTCTGTCCGCGTTTACCCGGGAGCGGGCAGTAGCTTTACGCTTTTTCAGGACGACGGGAAAACCTACGCGTACGAGAAAGGCGGAGGCTCAATCACGAGGCTGACATGGGATGATGAGGCACAGCAGCTGAAACATGAGGGAGCTCCGGGGTGGAGTGGATCAGATCAGTCTGTGGTGACAGTGGTAGGTAAGTAGGCTGACTAGCTTTGCCCTCGCAACCGGCTAGGGGTAAACGGTCGATCCAATTCTCGCTTGGCCTGAAGGGGACAAAGCGAAGGAAACCGCTTGGCGGTTTACTACGCAAAAGCAGCAGGGCCAGCGTTCCGTATGGCCCGATTGCGGTTACTAGGAGCGCACATCCTGCAAAAACAGCGTCAGCACGGCCATTATCCGTTCCGTGCTCATCGAATTGTTCAGCACCTCGTCCAGCGTCGTCATTACAGGGGCCGGGATAGTGGGAGCCAGCCGCGCTGCCATGGAACGTACCGTTCCCGCCCTTCAGATCGCGAAATGAAACAATCCATACCAGATCACGAACACGAGAATGCCTAGTCCTGACGCGAGGGCACCAAGCAAAGCCTTGACGGTTAGAGCCTGACTCCGGAGAGCAGCCGTGCCAATGACGAGTGAAATTGGCAGATAGAGCACGGAGGATGTAATCAAACCAGGGGAATAGCGATTGAAGTAGGCTGTCGTCAGAACGTGGAACAATCCATCCCAGAAAATATTTCCGCTTGACCAGGCGATGAGGAAAGAAGCCCGGCGCGATCCAGACTTGCTGACCCAAACGGTGAGACCTACCAAAATAGTAAGAAAAGCGGCGTTATTGAAGGCGAAATCAACATTGTTGAACCTTCCACCGAGCACGTTTGTAGCCCAAACTGGAAAACCGCCCGCGTATTCCTCTACGATGTGGAGAGCGAAGGCGGCGGGCATGAGCCAAACTACTCGTCGAAAGGGCTGCTCCCGGAAGGTGTCAGTGCTCATGTCGTGTTAGAGCCTCCGTCTTTAGAATTTAGGTAGCATATTGAACTGCGCAGCGAGTTTTTTCATTGCAGTATTTTCGCGGGTAACTTCACCAGCCTCTTGACTATGCAAAGCTATCTCTGCGGCGATTGAGCGACCGAGAATTCGCGATCAATATTGCCAACCGACCCAGGTACGAGGCTTCCCAACCAACCGGCCCAGGCCGGGGTATGAGCGTTGCCCACAATGATGCCGGGACGAAAGATGGCGAGGCGGGTAAAACCGACGCTGCGCACGGTGTCTTCCTTCATGCCCATTACGCGGACATAGCGAAAGCGGCTGCGGGCTGTGCTACCTACGGCAGAAAGCAGGCAAAACTGGGCAATTCCGGCGTCATGGCAACCACGCGCAAAGGCACCGACGACGCCGAGTTCAAGTCGTTGCAATTCTTCTTCGCTCCAGCGCATCGATCCTGAACCGACACCTACACAGCTCACAGCGCTGACGGGACCTTGGCTTAAAACTTCGCGGGCAAGTGTGGCAGTGCGCTCGGCAAAGTCAGCAGCGCCGGTATCAAGAACGACGTTGCGCACCCGCGATCGCGCCGCGATAGGCTTTTTGGTAACCATCACCACTTCCCGGCATTCCGGAATTGCCAGCATCTCCGCGACGGCCGCACCACCGACTCGCCCGGTACCACCGAGGATAATTGTGGCGAAATTCTGCTCCATAAATAGAACCTCTGCTTAGGTAAGTATGTGGTAGTGTGTCATTTTTGAGCCTGAAAGCTCGCGCCTGTTTTTCACCATAAACGACGGGCCATTCATGGAACTTGATCGAGAAAGCTTTACGGAACTGGTTGAGAGACATTGGAAGATGAAGCAATAGGAAAGCCCTTATCCCCGAAGGGCTTCCCGGAGTGATCGGCCCCCCTAGCATGAGCGCCAGATCCAACCGTAAGTTGCAGATGAAGCGATTTTTTTTGCTTTCTTGCAGAAGCTGGAATCTTCGACAATGGAGCCGGGTTGGGAGGCGATTCTGCTGCGGTTGGTCGATTACATCAAGACGCATTGTCGGGATGCATTTTTTCTCGATCAGGCTCAATGGAGATTGACCGGAGTTGAGGAGGTGTGTTCTTCGCCTGAACGTGACCTTAAGCGTTAAGCTGAACCCATTGGCGTCGCCAGACAGGCGCCTCGAAGGGATCCGCGAAATACTGTGTCTCGTGCACGACCTTGCCGTTGCGAAACTCCATAATGCTCACCGTAAATGCTATCCGCTCCTTGTAGGTGATTGTGTATTCCGTGATCCAGAGATCACCGTTGCCGAGAATCCGCTTTATGGTAAAGCCTGACGGATGGCCGGGGTGATGGCTGCGCAAAGCCTGCAAATTGGCTCTGCCCAGGATGCGCTCGCCTGACTGTGGATAGTCACAAATAGCAGCATCGTCGTAAATGTCATGCTCTGCATTTGCATCGCCGGCTGCTGACGCCTGCCAGTGCATATCCAAAGCTCTACGTATTTCTTTCTCTTGGATCGACAATTCCGAATGGCGGTCGGCGGTCATGCTGATTCACCTCGTGGGATAAATCCCGGAACTCCGGTCGTTACCACTTGATTGAGCCTCTGTCTGGTTTGAATGCGATTGATCTCATTGAACGCGTCTTCGGGAAGCGGGGAGATATTGAAGTTCTCTTTCGCGCGAGACGCACTTTTGGGTGTGGTAAGGAAAGCAGTGCCGCGTTGTACAGCCCATGACAGCAGCACTTGCGCAGGCGTCATCCCGACTTGTGCTGCGATTTTCGTAATGACAGGATCTTCGATCGGCCCTGGCCTTGCCCCGTGACCCAATGGTGCAAAAGCCAAAAGCACAATTCCCTTCTCCTTACAGAATTCCAAGAGCTCCGTTTCCGGCAGATGCGGATGCGATTCAACCTGGACCACCGCAGGCTTGATTCTCGCCGATTCGTAGATGGGCAACAGCCGGTCTAAGCTGATATCAGACAGCCCGATGGCCCGGCATCTGCCCCCGTCCACAAGATTTTCCATAGCCCGCCAGGTCTCGAACAATGTCACGTCACGGTCGTAAATGACATTGCCGTCTTGATCGCGCGGATCCGGCTCGTCGCCGGGTTGGAATGCGAAAGGGGTGTGGATGAGATAGAGATCCAAGTAGTTGAGCCTGAGTCTGTCCAGGCTCGCCTCGAATGCCGGCTCCACGCGCTCAGGCCGATGGTTCGTGTTCCACACTTTCGTTGTGACAAAGATGTCCTCGCGAGCGATTCCTTCAGCGGCACGCCCTGCCTGCAATGCCTCGCCGACTTCACGTTCGTTTTGGTACCGTTCCGCACAATCGAAGTGTCGAAACCCCGCTTCCAGTGCGTGCCTGGTCGCAGCTATCGTCACGGCTGCGTCGGGAATCAGTGTGCCAAAGCCAAGTGCGGGAATATGACAGCCTCCGTGGCTCAGCGGCAATGCTGTGCTCCGAAAATCAGAAGATAGAATCATGGAGACTCCTCGGGACCATCCAACCGCTCGGAGAGGCAGAACTATCTGCGGCAAGCTGAGCGGCATGTGCTCTTGTATGAGTGTTCATTGCTAAATTCCTTTTTCTTAGAAAGAGCCTTTCAATTATCCTTTGGCTATTGGATTGTAGCTACTCGTCGATCGCTCCATTGTTCGCGATTAATACGAAGATTATTTCAGGACGGTCAATTCGAGAGACTGTCCCCTTCCATCTTGACGACTGGCCCGAAAGGCCAGTTGCCGGCCACCTCCTCATCTCCAGCTTCCAAAGCTAAATTCAATCGAACTCGCCATTCCAGGTGGGACGCTATCTCCAATAGAGACGCGCATAGCCGCATCTCAATGTTCTTCTGTCGATCATTCCCCTCCCTTGATTTCTCTTCCTCGATCAATACTCTGGCGCGAAGTACCTCGGCGTCCTCACTCCGCGGCGTAGGTGCATCCCCTTCGATTGCATTCGCCAACCCGAGAAGCACATTGGACGCTTGCTCTTCCACCTCTTGAACAAGCGTGTCTGGTTTCGCTGCTGCCACGCTTATATGCTGCAGAAGTCCAGTCTTCACGAGCAGGAAGGCACGCAATTCTGGCCCGAGCGTCCGAATGCTACGGTTCACAAGGCTTTCGTGCCGCTTTTTAGGGAAAGACTCGAAAGCGTACATATCAGCCAAATCTCGCAGTTTGTCGAAATCACGGTTCATCATGGAACTCGTCGCGGCCAGCCGTTGATTTGCCTCTTGTGGATCCTCAGCCGTGACCGTCTTGAAGTCCGCTAGTTTCCGCAGCGTGCCCAGGAGCAAGCTACGGACAGATGAACTGGAGTTCGCTGCCCAGAGATGATCGAACACAAGCCACATCGCCGCAATGCCCAACACGATACCCAGAACTGCGTCACGAGAGGGCACAAGTGAGGTATTAATGGTGAACCTGTTAAGGTTCACCAGATTGTAGGACAGGATAATTTGAAACCCAGAGAAGGCGATCCGTGGTCCTGAGGTCGCTATCCAGGAACCGATCCAAATGACCGACGCGAATAACAGGGCAAACTCTGCGAGAGTGTTTAGCTGAGGAAGAATGAAAACCTCGGTTCCCAACCCTATAACGCCTGCACCCAGTACAAATCCCGCAAATCGGAGAGTCTGTCTCTGTCGGCCTCCCCCTGTCAATCGACGAGCGGTAAGGGTGCACGTTAAGGTTGATGAAACAAGGCCCATCCAACCAGTACTCATGTAAAACAGATAGCAAAGAAGAGCAGATAGCGTGCCGCGCACCGCAAACTTGGTATGTTCCGGATTTCGAAGGGCATCAACAACCGACTCACTGATCGACGCCGTCGCGGCTGCTGCGGGCGAACTCCAGTGGATGCGAAAACTCTCACTACAAAAGCTCTGAGTGATTAAACTCGTTGTGCGTTCAATTTCTATCAATATCGGATTTGACGCATGACTTGTAAAAGGAAGATCGACCCATTCCGGGCATTGCATGCGACCGAGGCTGGAACGATCCGAAGCTAAATTTCGCGCAATCGCTCGACAACGCTCCTGGTCGTCCAAAGACAAGATTTGAGCCGATTCCGCAAGATTCGAACCAAGATCTATGAGCTGCCTCGTGAGAGCGATCACCGTCGCCAGCAAGTCGCGATAGCCCGCGTCATAGCTCGAATTTGCAAGGTGCAGCCGCAAATCGTCCACACCTCTGGAAGCTGCGCGGTCGAGCTGAATCGTTAACGCCGAGGAAGGCAGTTCTGCCGCGGAGGCGCGATTTAAGAGGGTTTCTACCATACTAAAGCGATGAGTGATTCCGTCGAGCACCACGTCTGACGGATTATTCTTCGAGAATACGGTTTCAATCAGAACGGTAACAATGCACCCTACAAGAATCGAGAGCAAGGTGTAGAGCGAAGATTCCACGCGTGTTTCGGCACGGATGGGATAGTCCCATAACCGGATTGCAATCGCGAGAACCGCGCTGTGAGTGAGAGACGCACTCGAAAAGTTCAAGCTGCTGATTGCGTAAAATGCACCGAAGAAAGCTACGATCACCCACATCACATGCAGAAATGACGAGCCCGCCGTCAACATGCCACCAACGATGACTTCAGCCGTTCCGATGGAACAAGCCAGGCCGATCTGAAATGCTGTTTTCCGGGTGGCTTGCAGACTGTCGCGTGAAATCAATATCGGGAAGCTGGCGCCCAATACCGCGCCGGGAATCCGAAAAATCACAGCCACCAACATTACGCTCGTACAAGCGAGCACCATTCGCCCTACCAGGGCGGGCCGGCCTGGATACCACGCGAGTTCGGCACGCAGCATCTCGATGAGATTCCGAATCGACGACCTGGACCCGTTATATGCTGCCATCGCGAACCTCAGTGATCTCAGTTAGGCCGCATCTTGACGATCGCGACCTGACCGACACGAAGCGTTGCCGGAGGCGGATCGATGATCCTAATACGTACCGGATATCGCGATGCCAGACGCACCCAGTTGAGCGTGCGCTGTGCATCCGGCAATCCCTCCGAAAGCTTTCCCACTACGTCTGGATCGGGTGTGACTCCAAAACTTACGCTCTCGACGACGCCATGATATGTTGCGTTCGTATCGGACATGAGGAAGACGTCGACGGGCGTTCCAGGCCGGGTATGAGAGATTTGACTTTCTCTAAAATTTGCGAGCACCCACCAGGTCCTGTTGTCGATAAGGGTGAACAGTTGGTTGCCCACCTTTACGTATTGCCCTTCTGATGTGGTGAGGTTAGTAACGCGCGCGTCGAATGGTGCTACCACGCTGCATTGCTCGTAGTTGTATCGAGCCAGCCGAACTGCGGAAGCGCGGCTCTCACGCTGCGCAATTAAGGGCGCGAGTACATAAACGGAGTGTGCCGATTCTTTGACTTCGGCCTGGCTCTGTGAAATCAGTGCCAGGGCTTGCTGATTTTGGGCAGAAGCAGCAAGCAAACTCGCCTTCGCTAATAGCAATTGAGACTTCGCCTGTTCCACTGCCGCGGTCTTCGCATCGGCTGTGGTGCGAGCTTTGTGAACATCATCCTCGGTCACGTAGCCCTTGGCAAGGAGCGGCTCAATGCGATGAAAATTACCTATAGCGTAACTTTCGTCAGCCTGTGCTTGCGTCAGCGCAGCTTCCGATCGCGCAACAGCGGCTTTTGCAATCTCTATTTCCTCAGTCGCTCTTGTTTCGTTGGCCAGGGCGTTTTGCTCGCCCGCATGCGCTACATCGACTCGGTTGACCTCGGAGGAAATTCGACGGGATTCATTCTCGATCTCGCCCTCCAGTTCTGACTGAGCAGCGACCGCGCTCTGCAGTGCGTACAGGTATGGTCGATCATCAATTTTGTAGAGCAGGGCGCCTTTCTTGACGAAGTCGTTATCGTGAATCGGTAACTGCACGACCGGACCTTCTACCACGGGAGCAATACCGATGAAATTAGCAGTCACTTCCGCATCGTCCGTACGCGGATACAACACGACGTCGCGAAGTACCAAACCAGCAGAGATGAGCGCACCAGCGACGATGCACGCGCTGACGATTGATCCTTTGCTGCGAATGGCCGATTGTGAGGTTGTTATCTGCAAGGTGTTTTCCTCCCTACCGAAAGAAAATCAGCCAAAGTGTGCAACTGAACAGACATAGCAACGCGGAGTAGACAATCGGTAACGGCCAAAGTTGCTCCGTGAGCTCTTTCTTTGTTACGTACATGTGAGCCAAAAGCGTCAACACAATCGCAATTCCGAGACACACAAGCCACGACGGGAAATAGGATCCCAGAATGTTGAACGCCGGGGATCTGGAGCAGCCGACAGTTACCGGCGCAAACAGGCTTGTCGCAAAGCTCATCCACCTCCGACGTCGGGTCGCGCAGCGCCCAGGAAACTGAAGATTAGAGCTCATGGATTTTTGCCTTTCGGATGATTTGCCAGCAGGTCGCCCGTTCGGAATTCAAGATCACTGAAAGTCTGGAGCACTTGAGTGCGGGCAGTAACGTCGATAGCACGGGCTTGTGCCAAGGCATCTTCGGCAGCTAGGACATCCAGGAAATTGCGGACACCATCTTTGTACGACTCCAGCGCCGCCGAATAGGACTCCTGTGAAGCAATCAATAAAGCCGTCGCTGCCTCCCTCTGCTGCAGCGCTGTTACTGCATTCGAGTAGTCGTTCCAGACCTCATTTGTAATTTCGTCTTGACGGTCGTGAACCTCGTCAGTCGCTACCTTCTCATCCGCCTTCGCCTGCCTGATCTGATTTTCCCGGCGGAATCCGTCGAAAACCGTCCATTTGAGCGCGAGCGTGGCATCGTAGGTATGAGTCTGCGCATAAACACCAGGCGAGCCCAGTTGCTCACCGAAGGCACGGATCCAGCCTTTCGTACCGTCAAAGGGCAGTGATGGGTAATAGGAGGCCTGAGCATGTTTAACTTCGGCATGCGCGGCGCGCACACGCGCTTCGTCAGCCTGCAGGTCAGGCCGGTCGCTGAACGCTGTGTCTATGGCATCTTGAACAGATTGATCCAGTTTGTCTGGAATCCTCAGTTGATCGAGGGGTTCCACTTTCAACGGTTTCACTGGATTCGCGGTAATTGCCCTGGCGAGATTTCCTATTTCGACCCGCTCAGCCCCGCTCGCACTCTGCAAATCATAGGCTGCTTTCGCAGTTGCGGCCTTGGCCTCCAGCACTTCCGGCACGGTGGCCAGCCCATTCTTACGTCGTTCTTGCGCAGCGCTCTCTGTCGTCCGTGCGTCGTTAAGCGAGACCTCTGCTGCTTCCCGCAATCCTCTTGCCCTGAGCAGGTTGAAGTATGCTTCGCTGACTTGTCGGATAAGAGTCAAATGTTCATTGTTGAAGGATAGGTTTGCAGCAACGAGTCGTGCTTGAGCAGCTGTAATCTCGGTATGTCGCGCACCGAAGTCCAAAAGCGTATAAGCCAGATGGAGATCCGTATTAAAGATGCCTAAGTCCTGCGGGAAGACGTCTTGATAGAACAGTAGTACGTTAAGGTAAGTTCTTCCAGACACCGTTGCGATTATGGTCGGATACAGTTCGCTCTTTGCAATTCCAACCGATGCGGCAGTCAACTTGGCTTGATTCCAGGCCGCGTGTGTCGTCGGCCCGTTGGACTCTGCAATGTCGATCAACTCACCCAGGCTGTACACGTGCTCACCATCGATTTGCGCCTCATGAGGAGATACAGCAATTGTGTGGCGCTCCAGTGTCTGGTGGTCGGGAAGCCAAGGCTCATTCGGCGTTGTCGGAGCCTTTTGGCCCCATGCTCCAGACGACAGAAACGATGCCATCGCAACGGTTACCGCAAGTAGTCTGGCGACAACTATTCCTGACGGAGCGTTCTTTTCTTGATGACGCGATCTCATGTCAACAACTTTCGATCATTCGTTAGTCGCGAGTCCTGTAGTAGGCTGCTGTACTCCGCATCTCGTCGAGCCCCAAATACGCAGCTGCCATTAAGCCAGAAGATGGAAGCCGGCTCTATTAGACAAAGGTATTGGTCGATACCTTGGTAGCAAACCGCAAGAGCAAATTGTGGGATCGAGAGCTATGGCGTGATGTGCTTTACCTGACGGTAACTGCTGGCCTAGCAACCAGTCCAGGACGAAGTCTCAGATGCAGCAAATGGTTGGCGATACCTTAGTCCAATTGTTTCTCTTTATTGATTCTGACTTAATTAATGTTGAGTCCTTTCGTTTTTAACTGACCGGATAGTTAAAATCATTGTCAGACGAAAAACGCAGATACGAGATTCACGAAACCTAACTCAACAAGCAAGAAACAGGAGGACGAATGACAATCGCAGCTGCAGTAGCAACCATGAAAGCAGCCCAGGTGACCGCAGCCGGCGCTGGACTTAGAATCGTCGAACTCGAGATTCCCAATCCAGGCCCCGGACAGGTATGTATCAAGGTTAAGGCATGCGGTGTGTGCCACAGCGATGCGATCATTCTCGAAGGCTTGCGGCCAGGAATACTCTATCCTATCGTTCCGGGACATGAAGTAGCCGGCGTGGTGGATGCGCTAGGCACTGGAGTGACTGAATGGCGAAAAGGTCAGCGTGTTGGCGTTGGCTGGCATGGCGGCCATGATGGTACTTGTCCCGAGTGCCGGCGCGGAGATTTTCGACTGTGCCGCAATGAAAAGAATCCCGGTCTCAGTTATGACGGCGGCTATCAGGAGTACATGTTGGTGGCATGTTGAC
>Ga0206829_10048_pt1 | contig 47115 bp, 39 predicted proteins | sample Alteio_BWOrgCont_75_FD_152862 | JGI IMG/M metagenome (GOLD analysis project Ga0206829, IMG submission 152862) | Enriched cells from forest soil in Barre Woods Harvard Forest LTER site, Petersham, Massachusetts, United States -... | ecosystem: Environmental > Terrestrial > Soil > Temperate forest >... | reverse complement strand
TAAATACAATAAAATGAAGCCGTCGATTTCAGATTCTATTATCATATTTTTTCTCTTGGGATTTTTGAGCTGGGGCTTTTCTCTCAACTATTTGGCCCCTCCAAATTCTCTGGTATCTTTGAGTGAGTCAGCCGGTGAGTGGATATTTGAGACGCAGTCTGGGCTTAAAACAACCTCTATTCAATTTAAAAATAGCCCATGCAAATATTTTCCATCGGAAGAGAAATGCTCGATGGGTAAATATTCAGGATCGTTTAAACTAGAACCTGATAGCCAGTTGAAAAAACTACTCCGCAGCAGAAGCGCCAGTATATATCTTCCGTGGTCAACCCTGATCCGAAATCTCGAAATCAATGGCAGTGTTGTTGACCTTTCTTCTGCTATTCCATCGACATATTACGATGCCGGCAGTATCGTTTCTATTTCCGACTACCTAAAACCTCAGGATAACGAATTCAATGTGAGCTTTACCCTAGATCACCTCAATCGATATCCATATTCAGGAATTAAGACCAGGACACCTCCCCTCATCGGACGAGCGAGCGATCTGCATCAGTATTTAGGAAAAAAGACAGCTTATTTTTGCACAGTCCCAATCCTTTTTGCTTTCATTTTTTTAGGACTATTTGTGCTCTTTCGCAGGTATGGAAACAAGGTGGCAAGTGCCGCACCCATTCTAAAGGAATGGGCTTACTGCCACTTAAGCTGTGCCATCTTTTTCGTCTTTCTTTCAAGCTTCGTCCGCACCTGGAATCCGCAATACGGGATCATGCTCCATATCCCTGCTAGAATTATTTTCAGCGCTGCCGTTTTTAGACTTCTGGCCAGATTTTCTCGAATGAGCGAAAGAACCATTAGGCTCGCTACAGTTTATTATCTCATTATAGTGTCGATTTCCGTAGTCCTTGGGACGTTTGAACTCTATCAGTACCAGAACTTCTTCAACACTTTAAGCAATACTACTCTACTGATTCCTGCGATTCTCTTTCTAAGGATAAAAAACAAAGAGCCCGTTGAAACCATCATTTCAGCTATCTCTTTTATTATAACACTCTGCTTCATAAACGATGGTATCAGGTTCATATTCGAATTTGCATCATTGAACTATCCCTTTCCTTACGTCAATCGACACACTACACCCGTGTTTTTACTCTGTTCCCTATTCTATTTGTTTGAGAGAATTCTCCGTGAAGAAAGGACCCTTTCAAAAAACGAAGCCATTTTTGATATAACAGCGCAGGTCATTCATGATATCCGATCTCCTCTTGCGGTGCTCGATCACGTAGCAAATCAAGCTGATTTCTTACAAAAAGAGCTTAAACCCATCGCACAGAAGGCAACAAAAAGAATGGAAGAAATGATTCATTCGCTCGCACTACAGCATGAGGCGGCTGGGAGTCTTCGAGAGAAAAATGCTCCAACTCATGCAGATGCCCGCATCAGTTTAGTGATCCAGGATGTCATCCTGGAAAAGAAAATCCAATATCAACATCTGAATCACATCAAAATAGAAGATGTCGTCGACGAAAGTGCTCAGTCCGCTATTTGCTCCGTGGATATATCCGGTCTCAAAAGAATCCTGTCGAACTTAGTAGACAACAGTGTGCAGGCCATCCGGGGTACACCAGATCAACCCGGGCCTAAAGAGCGGGGTCTCCCTCTACTCGGTGAAATCAAGGTGCATCTTTCGTGTAAAGATGGAAGGTCTTTGATCGCAATTTTAGACAACGGGCACGGAATCTCTTTGGACCTCATCCCTCAGCTGGGAGTGAAGGGAAATACTTTTAACAAGCCAGGTGGCAAAGGGCTTGGCCTATTCCATGCAAAAACCCTTGTCTCCAGCTGGGGAGGCGATCTCCGCATAGAATCAGAGTTAAATTCCGGAACAAAAGTGACCGTCTCGCTTCCTAGTACGCTTTAGACTGACCTCAACAGATCCTTGGAAGCTGTTCTCCACTCAGTAGGTCGAGTATCCTAGCTATTCCAACACGACTCCTTATGGAGACCTGCTTTCTCGGGTCCTGAGTCACCTTTCCAACCCATGACGCTTGCTTGCCCGGAGCGTGACGCCGAAGGACCTCAATCGTTCGACTTGCCTGCGCTTGCGGGACAAAGATGACCATTCTTCCCTCGTTAGCGACGTACAGAGGGTCGAGCCCAAGGAGTTCGCAGACGCCTTGGACTTCCGGTGTGACTGTAATTTGAGGCTCCTCAATGGCAATTGAGCAACAAGCAGTCTCCGCGATCTCATTGAGTGCGGATGCAAGGCCTCCACGGGTGAGGTCTCTCAGGCAATGAATCTCAATTCCTGATTCAAGCAGATCCTGCACTAGAGGAGATAGCGGCGCACAGTCACTTTGGAGAGTGGTCTCAAATTCAAGCCCTTCCCGTGCAGCCATAATGGAAATCCCATGGCGCCCTAAATCCCCGCTCACAATCACGGCGTCACCATGCCGCACTGCCTGAGGTCCAATCTGGAAGGAATGCTCAATCCTGCCTACACCAGAAGTATTAATAAAAATGCCGTCTCCTTTTCCTCGCTCGACGACTTTCGTATCTCCAGTTACAATTTCCACTCCGCACTGCTGGGCAGCCTCCTCCATCGAGCCCACAATCAAGTCGAGACTTTCCATCGGGAAACCCTCTTCTAAAATCAAACCTACGCTCAAGTACAAGGGGCGTGCTCCAGACATAGCCAGATCGTTTACGGTTCCATAAATCGCTAGTTTTCCGATGTCGCCACCTGGAAAAAAAATAGGCCGCACCACATAAGTGTCAGTCGTGAAGGCAATCCGAGTCTCTCCCATAGGAAGAACGGCCGAATCGTGCTGAGTGGAGAGAAAGGGGCTCTTGAAGTGCTTGCGAACTACCCCTTTGAGCAGCTGCCGCATCGATTTCCCCCCACCCCCATGGGCCAGAAGGACTATGCCTGCTTCGCTCAAAGGGAGTCCACAACTTGGAGCATCGCGTTTGAACTCATTCATGGCCAGCTCCCTCTCTGCCTCGATAGCGAAAATAGGCTGAACAAGCCCCTTCAGAGGAAACCATAGTTGGGCCCAAGGGACGATCTGGGTGGCACAACTTGCCAAACTGAGGGCACTGGGGAGGCTTGATCACGCCTTGAAGAATCAGACCACTCTGACAGCCTGTAGTTTCTTTATTGGGTTTTTCAGTGGATTTCACACTCAGGTTAAATCGACGCTCCGCATCTAAATCACGATAAGCCATAGACAAGCTCAGTCCACTTGCATCGATATTCCCTAAGCCTCGCCAGGTCTTATTCGTCACTTCAAAGACCTCGTCAATCATTTTCTGTGCTGAAGGATTGCCTTCGCTCCGAACAGAGCGGGTGTACTGATTCTCAACTTCATATCTGCCGTTCTCCAGCTGGCGCACGCAGAGAGCGATGCCCTGTAGGATATCAACGGGCTCAAAACCTGTGACGACGATCGGAACTCGGTATTTTTGACTTAAAGCTGTGTAACTCTCAAAACCGACGATGGCACAGACGTGTCCAGGGGCCAATAAGCCATCTATTTTGCTGGCAGATGAAGAAAGTATCGTTTCAACTGCCGGAGGGACCAAGACTTGAGAGACCAGCATCGAGAAATTTTTTATTCCTTCCCTTTTTGCCAAGTAGGCGGCCATTGCGTTAGCAGGAGCTGTAGTTTCAAACCCAACCGCAAAGAAGACCACCTGACGATCCGGATTAGCCCGAGTAATTTTCAGACAGTCCAAAGGAGAGTACACGGTGCGGATATCGCCTCCCTCTGCTTTGACCGTGAGCAGATCTTTATGACTCCCAGGCACGCGGAGCATATCTCCGAAGGAACAGAGAATGACTTCGGGCTGAGCTGCAAGCTCGATCGCAGAATCAATCATGAAAACAGACGTCACACAGACTGGGCATCCCGGACCATGAACGAGGGTGATTTCTGGCGGCAGCAGCTGGTCAATTCCGTATTTCACGATCGAATGGGTTTGGCCTCCGCAAACCTCCATAATTCGCCAGGGGCGCGTGGTCATTTCAGAAATCCTAGCAGAATAAAGAGATGCCACCTTCGCATCCCGATACTCATCAATAAATTTCAATGCCATCAGGAATTCCTTTCAAATTCGAGATAATCAAAGACGAATTGAGCCTCTCGCTCATCGATGATTGAAATTGCAAATCCTACGTGGACTAGGACATAGTCCCCCGGCTTTGCATCCGGAACGAAGGCCAGACTGATGGTTTTGTGAATATCCCCCAGGCTCACCTTACCCGTTCGCATGAGTGCATCTTCAGTTGTGACAGCGATCAATTTAACCGGAACTGATAAGCACATCCCACCCTCCCATGACTTGTCCCACTGAAATTCCTCCGTCATTGGGCGGTACCCTCTGGTTCCAAAAAGGACTAAATCCATCCTCTCTCAGGGCCTTGACGGCCCATTCGCCGAGGATTCGATTCTGAAAGCAGCCGCCGCTCAGCACGACTTGAAAGATCCCAAATCGGCGAGCCATCGTCACAATCACTTCGACCAATGTTCTATGAAATTTAGCCGCAATTTGTGCCGGTGGTAGACCCTGTGTTCGGTCCGTTAGCATTCCTACAACCCAAGGCTCCCAATCCACTCGAGCCAGAGTTTCTTCTCTCAGCGAGTAGAGGGAGACCTCACCCTTCAGGCTCGGCTTGATTTGTACCGGATACGCCTGAAAATTGGCATCCGGCGAAACAGCTGACTCCAACTCGAGTGCCGCCTGTCCTTCATATTCTGAAAAGACTCGTATTCCGGTCAGCGCGGCAGCCGCGTCGAAAACCCGCCCCATACTGGAAGTCAAAGGCGAGTTTACATTCTGTTTGAGCGCTTGGAGGAGATTCCTCAACTCCCTCTCTTCAAACCCCAACCCATGCGCTTCTTCATCGAGCCGAGGGAGACCTCGTCCTTCAGGCCCGGGTTGATGGGTCCTTTCGCCAAAAATTTCGTAGAGCAGGCCTAGTGCGGATCGCCTCGGCTCCTTTATCGCGGCAGCGCCTCCTACCAATTGAAACTGTCTTAGGCTTCCGATACGGAAAGCTCCACGTTCGGTAGCTCGAAAGAACTCACCTCCCCATATCGACCCATCCCGCCCATAGCCGCTGCCATCCCACGCGACCCCAAGGACCTCTCCTCGAATTTGATGCTCGGCTATGCAAGACAGAATATGAGCTTCATGGTGTTGGATTTGGAGTAGCGACGGATCTCGCGCCTGCCCAAGTTGGGTTGAGCGATAGTTTGGGTGGAGATCACTGACAGAAATCACCGGACGCAGGGAGACCTCTTCCATTGCTTCCTTCACCCGAGCCTTCAGGCCTGGGATTACACCCAGATCGAAGAGTCTTTGTGTATTTAAGATGGAGTCTTGGTAGGCCTCGGTAGCGAGAGGGGATTCCAAATTGCCGATATGAGGCATAAGCACGATTCGCCTAGCTTCGCCGCTATGTCCTACTGCAATCGTATTCTTCTGATGCCCCCCCAAGGCGAGAATCGCATGCTTGGGATGGTTGGGTGTCTCCCCCTGCGCATTTGAAAAATGAATGACGTAGGGTGCGTATCCACGGCCTGCTCGAAATACCACTTCTGTCCCTGCAATTTCTCGCACAACAGAATCATCCACTCGAGACGCGATCCTTCGGTTGTGGACTAAGAAAAAGTCAGCCATGCCCTTTAGGCGAATGAGAGCTTCAGTTTGGTCATAGCAGATGGGATCGTCCGAGACGTTCGCGCTGGTAGCGACCACTGGGTGATCCAACTCACCTAGGATCAAGCTATGAATTGGCGAATAGGGTAATAAAATACCCAAATGGATAAGCCCCGGCGCAACTGACGGCGAAAGTTCAATCCGCGGTTTTGGAGATCGCCTGAGCAGAACGATGGGCGCACCTTTCCCACAAAGCAATCTTTCCTCACATTCAGACACCTGGCACAACCCTCGTGCCTGCTCCAGATCTCGAACCAGGATTGCAAAGGGTTTAGACTCTCGACCTTTCACTTGCCGAAGCCTTTTGACTGACAAATCATTCGTGGCGTCACAGAACAGATGAAACCCACCGATCCCCTGAACCGCCAAGGTGGCTCCCCTGCGAATCGCTCGGATAGCTCCCTTTAGAGCCGAATCTTTAGATTCCAAGACTCGACCCCGTTCATCTTTCAATTCCAGAACTGGCCCGCACTCCGCACAACAGTTCGTTTGGGAGTGAAACCTGCGATCGAGTGGATTACAATATTCTGTTAAGCATTGACCACACATCTTGAATGGACCCATGGTCGTATTCTCCCGGTCATAAGGGAGCTGGTTCAAAATGCTGTATCGAGGTCCGCAATTTGTACAGCTTGTGAACGGGTAGCGATATCTTCGATTTTCTGAATTAAAAACATCTTCAAGGCAGGGATTACAAGTCGCAATGTCCGGAAGAATTTCAGCAATCGGAGCGCCACAGGATCCGGATAAAATAATTTGAAAAGAGCCATTCTCTCCTCTTGAGTTAGGCCTGACTTCAAGCGGTACCTCAGACTTTTCAAGGTGCCGGATTTGAGCAAGGTCCGGGAGCTCCCCCACTAGTTGGGCCTCAAATCGACAGATCCGTTCTTCTGTCCCTTGCACCTCGATCTCTACACCTTGGGCAGTATTTTTCACCCACCCAGCCAGATCCGCAGCCCGCGCTATCCGATAGACAAATGGCCTAAGTCCGACGCCTTGCAGCCGACCGGCCAGCTGAAAATGCATTCTGACTTCTTTCACGCGGTACAGGTTTCTAAGAAATCAAACCATTCCGGCAATCCTTCACCCGTCTTGGCACTTAAAAGAAGAATCCGAGCCATCGGATTCACCTTTCGAATGTGCTGTTCACAAAGTTCCAAACTCCAGTCTAGATGAGGCACCAAGTCCATTTTTGTGATGACGATGAGGCCAGCTTCTTTAAAAAGAAGAGGATATTTAGATGGCTTATCTTCGCCTTCAGGGGTCGACAACAGAGCCACTTTCATGCTTTCACCCAGATCAAAGGAAGCTGGACAAACCAGATTCCCAACATTCTCAATGATGAGTAATCGATGTTCCGGAAGGACAAAAGCTCCTAATTGCTTTTGGATCATCGAAGCATCCAAATGACACGCGCTCTGTGTGTTGAGTTGAAGGACATCTGCGCCGACTGCTTTTAGCCTCTGGGCATCAAAATCTTGTTCCTGATCCCCTGTCAGAATAGCCATTCGAGCGGGCGCTGTTTTGCCGAAATGCTGGGCCGTCTTCTCTAAAAGGAAGGTTTTCCCAGACCCTGGCGAGCTAATCAGGTTCATCACCTGCACGCGATGAGTTTCAAACCAGTCGCGATTTTCCTGGGCGATGCGATCATTTTTTGCCAGAACCGAAAGCTCTAGAGAAATCCGACGCGGTGGAACCATTCTGTGCACTGCACCACCCAACCGTGCCTGAGTGGCAGGGGCTCCCTCTGCTCGATGCGAGTGTTGAATCCACTTGCCATTCACCCAGTGCCGATGCTCGACATTTTCTTCACCACTCTCACTTGCGTTTCCCTGGGCAGAGTGATTCGCTTCTTCACAACCACAGTCTCGACACATATGGCCGCTCCTTTTGGGGCGCCCCCTCGCTGGTCCTCTCTAGAGAAAAAACACCGATCCCATCAGGCCTACTCCTGCCCATCGAAGGATCAAGAGGGCTTGCTGTTCTTTGAACCTTTTCCGAACGGCTGTAACTCCTGCAATCCCCATTCCGTGAAGAATACCTGTTGAAACCAAGAAGCCCAAAATCGCGAGCCCCCCCGAAGCCCCCTGAGCCACCTCTAGACCATGAGCATTGCCGTGAAACGCACCAAAACAAAAAAGCATCCCTGTTGCGGGCCAAATGTTAGATCTTGAATTCAGGGCCAAGCATAGCCCCAAAAGCAACAAGGAAAGCAGAATCCCCTGCTCACAGAAAGGAAGCACCATTCCAACTTGTCCTGCCAAAGCGCCGCCGAGAATTCCGATCAGAAACCCAAGGGGGCCTCGCCAAGAAGGGTTGCGCGCCTGAATCTCCTTAGGCCCAGCGGCCCACACTCCCACGGCAAGAGCCGTGAGTAAGTGATCCAGGCCTGTTATGGGATGGATCAGAGCCGCGTAGAACGTCAGGAGACCATGCCCCGGATGGCCAAATGCTGGATGCGGCAGGATAGCGATGATTGTCAAAAAGGGGATTGCAGGTATTGAATTTCGCAGAGGATTCCTAGACAGCGTTTTCATCCCAAGCTCATATCTGAAGAGGGACTCCTTTTTCCAATTCTATCTAGTGCCCTAGCTTTTATTCCTGACTTGAGTTACCTTCGCTTCTTCAACCCACTAATGCTATGAGCTTCAAAATTCTGTACCAAGACTCTTATTTAGTAGCGATTGAGAAACCAGCGGGGTTTCACGTCCACCCACCGGAGAATTCCATGCACCGAATTCCGATGGGCCTGAACTGTCTACAGGTACTCAAGAAGCAACTGAATCAGTTCCTCTACCCAGTGCATCGTCTAGACCGAGCTACTTCAGGGGTCCTTGTCTTTGCTTTGAGCCCTCAATCTGCAGGTGCGATTTCTCAACAATTTAAAGAACGATCTGTGCACAAAGTCTATTATTGTGTAGTTCGGGGATGGGTACCCGAGAGCGGAACTATCGATTCTCCCCTGAATATTGATTCTAGCTCAGAAGACCCCGGCTCGGAAAAGGTAGACGCGCTGACACACTATCAACGAGTTGCCCAGATCGAACTCCCCTACCCAGTAGGTCGCTACGCCACCGCTCGCTTTTCGCTAGTCCAGGTGAAACCCCATACGGGAAGAATGCACCAAATCCGCCGCCACTTTGCCCACATTCGGCATCCCTTGATCGGTGACACCGTCTATGGCGACGGGAAACAGAATCGCTTCTTCCGGGAAGAGCTAGGGATTTCGGGATTACTACTCAAGGCGTATTCTCTCAAACTGAACCACCCTAAGACCGGCGAAAGACTCGTCATCCAAGGCCGCTGGAACCACACCTGGCATCAGGTCTTCGAACGATTTGGTGTTTGCCCTGGGTTGTGGTAGGCATCGAAGTTGAAATGGATTGGCCGTTATTTCTATCGACATTCTCGCTCATCTTCATTGCAGAGCTGCCTGACAAGACAGCCTTTGCCACTCTTCTCATGGCTACCCGAGGTCGACCCATCGCAGTTTTTAGTGGGGTGGCGGGTGCCTTCCTTATTCAAAGCTTAATCGCCGTTTCATTTGGAAAAGTAATCGGACTTCTCCCTGAGCGTTGGGTGCATCTGAGTGCGGGCCTTTTATTTCTGGTATTTGCCGCCCACACTTGGTTCTTTCATGAAGACGAGGAAGCCGACGCAGAAAAGAATACTCCCTCCATTCCAGAAAGCATGAAATTCTCCAAGACAGCCTGGAAAGCTTTTCTAGTGATTTTTATCGCAGAATGGGGAGACCTCACCCAGCTCGCAACCGCCTCGTTGACAGCACGCTACCCAAAGTCCCTCATCACGATTTTTCTAGCTGCCACACTAGCTCTTTGGTCAGTGACCGGCATTGCGGTTTTACTAGGGCGCAAGGTCAAGCACGTGATTCATGCTGACCACCTCAAGAAAGTCAGTACCGTCGTGTTTATCATTGTGGGAATGTATTTTATTTTCAGTTCAAAATAATAGCGCGGCATGAGTCGTGTAAAACGAGGTCCAGCTGAACGTAAAATTTGCAGGTTTTCTTCGATTACCTTATCTTTAAGAGTAATGGGGATCATCTAAGTTGCGAGACCAGTATTCAGCGAGAATGGGATACCTTGATTCTTTGAGGGGCTTCGCCGCGAATATCGTGGTTTGGTCGCATTTTGTTTTGTCCTATCAGACACCACAAGTCTTCGAAAACTTCCTAACACTTCCGTTTTTGCACTTGCTTTGGGATGGCTCTGCCGCGGTGATACTATTCTTTGTTTTGAGCGGATATGTTCTCTCGCTCAAATTTTTTCGTAATCTAAACACTAGGAGCTTGGAGTTCAGGGAAATTCAAGAGTTCGTGATTGTCCGTTTGGGAAGGCTCTGGTTCCCCTACGTTTTTGCAGTAGGTTTAAGCTTTATCGTCAAAACACTCCTTTTTTCACCTCTTGACACCGTTCCTGCTCAAACTATTTGGATCAAGTCATTCTGGCAGAATGAAACCCATTTTAGGCATTTTTTGTTGGAAAATAATTTGTTTTTTAGACCTACGCTTTTTACTCTTTTGCCACATGGATGGTCGCTTTTTTTTGAAATGACAATCTCAAGCCTCATTCCCATAGCCGTTTTCTTGTCCCTTCGAACTGCTCTCCCTCTTTCCATTTTTGCTTTGATCCTGGTTTTTAAGTTTGGTTTTCCAGTCTTTATTCTCCATTTTTTGTTTGGATTACTTCTAGCTAAGCAATTAAAACAATACAAATCAAAACCACATTGGAACAGCTACTCATCGTCTGCTCTCCTAATTGTGAGTTTACTGCTTTTTTCGTTTCGATTTTCTGTCATACCCTACATTTCAACCCCTGTACCGAATCAGTGGATCGAGATCATCGTCGGAGTAGGTGCAGCAGGGATCATCTATACAGCATCAGTATCTCTGGAACTGCAGAAATTCTTGAATTTTTCTGCTTTTCGTTATTTAGGTAGAATTTCCTACAGTCTCTATTTGTGTCATTTCTTTGTCTTACTTGCTATTACTCCGAGAGTGATTCGTTGGACAAATACCCAGCTGCCAGGGGTGTGGTACTGGGGATGGGGCGTAGGCATCTTGTTTACCACATTATTCAGTTGGATCATTTCTATTGCTATAAATCGTCTTATTGAAGTCCCAAGTCTGAATTTTACAAAGAAGGTTTCAAAGTACGCCAGGATCGGACAATCGCGGGCCCGGGTTGATAAATCTAAATAGATTAAATAATAATTGACAAAAGAACTGAATTCCTTACCATTTTAAATATGAAAAAAATCAAAATAAATGGAATAAAAAGACCCCTAGCCATAGCTCTCCTTTCAATGCTCGTCACCCTTTCAAGCTTCGCATCAGAAGGTGGCTCCAGCAGAACCATGCATCGATTTGGGCTCTACGTCGGATTCTTAGGTGATCCATTTCCAACATTGGTGGGGTTCAATCTGGGCATCAACTTGGCATCCTTCCTGAGAATCTGCGGAGGCTACGGAACGATTTCCGCAAGCTCTGTTGATGCAACTTCAGGAACCACCACCACTCTCTCTGCAACCACAATTGGAGGTGGAGCCAGACTCTTTGTCCCAGGCTGGAACTTCTCTCCAACCGTAGGAGCAAGCTACGCCCGCGTAAACCTATCAGGCACGGGAACCACCGTCGGTGGCTTCGGAGCCAGCGGCAGCCACACCTACTTGAGCGCCGGTTTCGACTGGCAGGCAAACATAGGATTTAACCTAGGGTTCGGCTACAATTACTCACTGCTAGCTGGTGTTGGCGGCCTACCCTACATCAATCTAGGATGGTTCTTCTAAGATTGGCACCAGTAAAACTCTGAAACCAGAGCGCATTGGCACCACCGGCAGACGGCTGTGAATAGCTGGTATTTATTCCCTATAAATTTCAACTGCTTATTAAAAAGAGGAAAAACTCGATTTGGGCACCAAGCTTGCTCCTGATGCTGACCACAGGAGGAAAGTAGCCATGAAACATCTAATCCAACCTCTCATCATCTTAAGCATTCTCCCCCTTCAGGCCCTAGCAGGTGAGAAACCTCAAGGAATTATTGAACAGGTCAGCCCCGACGGCTCCGTAGAAGTCTATAAAGCGAGTCTAGAAAACGGCATCGTAGACAACAGCAACGCCGCCGTAGCCGAAATCTCGACCTCAGTGACTGAAGCCAACAAACTCAATCTAGAACCCCAGCCAAGAGAGGCAATAAGATCCTTTAGGCGGGGTTACTACGGAAATAACTATTCAGGTTATTATGGAAACTACTACACAGGCAATAGCGGGTATTACGGAGGATATTACAACGGCTACTACCCGGCCTACACGTATCCCTACAACGGCTACTCCTACAACTACTACTACCGCAACCGCTACAGACGCTAGGCCCCCAAGAAAGCGACACCCAGAACATCAAACGACCTAGACCGCGTTGGATGGAACCGGTTCCATCCAACGCACCCAAAGAGCCCTTGTATTTCCGCTCCCCCTGCGATTAAGTAAGGCCCATATGAATTTCGATCCAGGCCCCTTGGTAGAATGGACCCCCCAAGGCCTATACTGCCGCAGAGGAGACTTCTACATTGACCCACAAAGAGGGGTAAATACCGCAATTATAACTCACGCCCACAGCGATCACGCTCGCCGCGGCAGCCAACACTACTTCTGCACCCAATCGGGTTTACACCTGCTCAAGAGCCGACTAGGACCCAAGATCAAAGCGACGGGAATTCCTTACCAACAATCTTTCCAACTAGGAGAAGTTCAAGTGAGCTTTCATCCCGCTGGGCACATCCTAGGATCAGCACAAATTCGAATCGAGTGGGATTCCCAAGTCTGGGTGGTATCGGGAGATTACAAGAGAGAGGCGGATCCAAGCTGCGAGCCCTTTGAATCCGTCCAATGCAATACTTTTATCACCGAAGCAACCTTCGGGACGCCGCGGTATATCTGGGATAAAACCCGTCAACATGGAAAGGAAATTTACTCTTGGTGGGCTGAAAACGCTAAATCCGGAGTGAATAGTCTTCTTTTTGGGTATTCCCTCGGGAAAACCCAAAGAATCTTGGCGGAGCTCGCTCCCTATTTCACTCGCCCAGTCGTCATTCACCCCTCCATGCAAGAAATCACAGAATGCTACCGCGCAGAGGGACGCAAGTTGGCTCCCACCCTCGGACTTGACTCTCCCCAACTTCAAAAGCCACTTCGAGGCGAATTGATCCTAGCTCCCCCATCTATCCTGAAAGGAGAATTCCTTGAGCAGTTAGGGGAATATGAAACCGCATTTGCTTCGGGTTGGATGCAAGGAAGCTCTCCTTTTCATCAATCGGGGTACGATAAGGGTTTTGTGATATCCGATCATGCCGACTGGAATGACCTAAACCAATCCATAAAAGAAACAGGGGCAAAAAGAGTCTTTGTACTTCATAGATCCCATGGAGCCCTGGTGAGGCACCTCCGAAAGCAAGGCTTAGAAGCGTACCCTATATCCCACCTCACTCAGGCCCGGTACTCTGATATTGTTTCTCCCAACTTGTCCTTATTTTGACTGATAATTTATGACAGATGAACTAAAGACCATCGCCCTTTCCGTTCGTGACTTTGCCCTACCCGTTCCGAGGACTGGGAGTATCGATGCCCAATCCGGCTACGGAAGCTCCACCCTAGAAGGGCAAGAGATCCACATTCAAGTTCAACAGAAAAGAGCGAAACTCTTCTCTGACTATGAAGCAGAAGTAAAAATGAGTCATGAGTTTAAACGAGGAGGATTCTGCTTCCAAATTGGAGGGAGAATGGACGGCCTGTTTTCGCAGGGCCGCCCCAAGATCGAGGAGATCAAGACGACCCTGAATTTAAAGGAGCTACTTCGTAAGCTCTCAACCCCGCCTCAGAACCATCCCTATTGCCTCCAGCTAAAAACATACGGCTATTTCTATTGGCTTCAGCACAAGGTTCTGCCTGAGCTCACCTTTCACCTGGTGTCGACTCGAAACCATGAGTCCGAAGATTTAGAAATCAAGCTGGACATAGCTGACTATGAGGAGTGGCTCGAACACCGACTCGATGAGCTGGTTGAGGAAGCTCAGATCAGTGAGGTACGGGCCGAACGACGGAAGGAAATTGCAAAGGATTTTCCCTTCCCTTTTGAAAACCCAAGACCCGGTCAGCTCGAGCTCATTCAAGAAATTGAAATAGGAATGGAAAATAGAAACCAACTGCTCCTTCAGGCTCCAACCGGACTTGGAAAGACAGTAGGGGTTTTGTATCCCGCTCTCAAAGAGGCCTTGGCCCGAGGGCAAAACGTAATTTACGCAACACCTAAAAACAGTCAACATGTCGCAGCTGAAAACGCGGTCACGCAATTCCGTAAGTCTGGGTCTAAGCTCAAGTCGCTCACCGTCACTGCAAAAAGTAAGATCTGCTTTAAAAATGAACCCCTTTGCAACCCAGAGTATTGCGAATATGCTAAGGGCTACTATTCAAAAGTGTACGAAAATGACCTTAAAAAAATCTTAAATAGAAAGCAAAAGCTTACAACCCAAGTCTTTAGGGAAATCGGAGAGGAATACGAGGTCTGCCCTTTCGAGCTCCAGCTGGAAGCCGCTCAAGATGCGGACACGATTATCTGCGACTATAACTACGTGTTCTCTCAATCTACTTTTCTAGAGAAAATCCAGCCAATGCCTGTCGACCAAGAAGGGAAACCCAATCTTGTCGTGGATGAGGTTCACAATTTACCCTCGCGAGCGATGGACTACTACTCACCGGCTCTCTCGAGTCAGAGCCTAGAAAAAATCCGAGAAGATGTTCAGAAATTGCCGTCTCAATTTAGGAGCCAAGCTGAAGAACTTTTGGATGGCTGCATACAAGTCATCATCTCCAGTCGGCCCGGCTCCTCTAAGGAAGAAAGGAACCACCCAAGTCCTTCTCCAAATGCTTTTCAAAAGCCTCAGAAAATCTCACTCTCTCCTGAGCTCTTTATTGAACAGGACCTACGGCTTCGTCAATTCCTATCCTATTATTTGGATTCGCAATTAGAGATTCAAGCGAAAGACGCGGTTCTGAGGCTTTGTTTCTACTGGGCCGAGTTCACGTCGGCCCTCGACATCGCCACGAATCCCGAGAACAAGGAATTTTTTGTTACCTATCACCCTCACGCCACGGGGGGAACCATCAAGATCACCTGCTGTGACGCGTCTGACCAACTAAAATCCTGCTACAAAGAATACGAGCAGGTTGTCGCCTTCTCGGCTACCGTCAAGCCATTTGAGTACTATGCTAAACTCTCAGGGTTAAAACTAGATCGTTTAAAGACAGCTGAGTTTCAATCTCCCTTTAGCAAATCAAACCGAAAAATGATGATCATCCCCCAGATCTCTACCAAATATTCCGACAGGGAACGAAGCTACCCCAAGGTTGCGGAAGTGGTTCGAAGAATTTCTTCACTCAAATCAGGCAACTATTTTGTTTTCTTTCCTAGCTTCTTTTTTATGGAGAAGGTCCTGGAAGTATTCCAGGCCCCGCCGGGGTTTACAATTCTTAAGCAAGAAAGAGAAATGAAGAGTCGACAAGTCGAGACGGTCCTCGATCATCTTAGGCTGGGAGATGTGCCCACTCTGGTTTTTGCCGTACAGGGCGGAGTTTTTTCAGAAGGGGTAGACTATCCGGGCAAAATGCTCATTGGAGCTTTTGTGGTGGGCCCGCCTCTTCCCAACTTCGACCTCGAGCGAGAAGAGATGCGGAAATATTATGATGAAGCCTTCGGATCGGGTTTTGACTACGCTTATACTTACCCCGCGATGGCAAAGGCCGTCCAGGCAGCCGGGCGGGTGATCCGATCCGAAACCGATCGAGGGATTATCATTCTAATCGACCAGCGCTTCATCAACGGCAGCTATTCGCAATCCATGCCGACTGATTGGTTTGAGAAGTCTCCCCTCGAACTAGTTTCTCAGAGCATTCTAAAAGAAATCACGGATTTCTGGCAAAGCTCCGAGACTCATTAGGATGTGGTTTTTCTGGTTTCTGGCATTTTCATAAGGAAGATGGCTGCCCCTAAAATAGAAATTCCTGCGAGTATCAAGAAAGTAGTTTGAAAGCCGAAGTGCTGGGTCGAGAATCCCTGGATCAGGGGACCAATCACTCCACCCAGCGCAATTGCTGTTTGGGTCATGGCCAAAAGAGAATTGAAGCCACCCCTTTCCCGACTCAGATCACTACAAACGAGTACGATTGCAACACTGTAAATTCCTGCAGAAATACCCACCAAAACTTGTAAACCCAGGAGAACGAGAGTGTTCGCGCTGACGCAACAAAGTAGAATCCTCAAGGGAAGCAGTAGAAATGCTATGGCAAATATAGGTTTCCGACCCTGAGCAACAGAGGTCTTTCCTGCGTACCAAGAGGCTGGAATCATGGCTGCTGTTTCGATCAAAACAACCCAGGCGACTAACCCATCATCCCCTCCTAAATGTTTGAGATAGAGGCCAAGCAGAGGCATCAATGGAGCATTCGCGATCTGGAAGAGTCCAACAGAAATAATTAAGGTTCTAACCGAGGGGTTTTGTAAGTATCGGAAAACCGATCCTGATTTTTTTGAATGCCGCCCCAGATCGGTGGTTTTCCCCTCAAGAAAAAGATCTGGATTCAGCTCGTTCTTTCGAATCAAAAAAAGACTCAGGCTGGCAAGAAGTGCACAGGCCGAAATAAAATAGAAGACCGATTCAATTCCGAATGAATTCACAAAGACTAGCGAGAGGAGGGCTCCTCCGACTCCCCCCAGATGATTCCAGCTTTGATTGATTCCAATAGTCATCCCTAAATGCTCACGCCCAGCTAAAGATAGCGCCAATGCAGCTAGAAGTGGGACCAAGAAAGTCCCAGCGACGCCAAAAAGAAAGAGTGCAAGGTAAATCGCCAAATCCTGATTCACTAGCCATGGAAGTACAACGAAGATCACTCCCAGTGAAACAGAGGAGATCGCCAACAGGGATCTCCTCCACCGAATTCGATCTGAGATCACTCCAGCGGGTGTCTGAAAGATCAAAGATCCCAGCGCCGAAACTGCGGTAGCGGCTCCGATTTCGTCGTACGACCAATGATGAACTTTTAAGAAGGCATTCAGGAACGGAATGAAAGCAATCACCGTTCCAGCCAAAAAAAAATTGGCCGCATTAAGCCCCCACATGCTTTGACGAGAAATAGACACCCCGATTACCGGTGCAAAAAGAATACCTTTATCCAGTGGTCATCATGCCACTCGCAATCCCCGTCACGGTTTCACGAAGAAGTGCGTGGTCGGACTCTTCAATTGCAATGATTTGAAGCAAGTTCAGCGGATGGATCATAGGCGATCGTTTTTCGATACTAGCACCCACCCATGGACGAAACCAAAGGAGGTTTTTCTTGCGGAGTAGGGCTCTCACAAAATCGAGCGCTAGTTCATATTCCTTTTGAAACTCTTCAAAAACCTGCTTCGTCCTCTCGTTAGGCAGGGCCGAATTCTCCAAATAGAGCCGCCAAACTGGTAATTCAACGCGAGCCAAGGTAGAACTCAGAACCTTGATGTAACTTCGAAAGACCGGGATTTCATAAAAGCACCGACGAAGCCGTGCGAGTTGCTCGGAGGCATCTCGAGAAGCCCGAATTTGCTCCCACGCTGAACCCACTCCCCACCAGGTAGGAAAGAGAACACGGGTCTGAGTCCAACAAAGTACCCAAGGAATTGTCCTGAGTTTCGAAAAATCCTGCGTCTTTTCTCGAGCGCTCGGGCGGGATCCAAGCCTTAGGATATTCAAATAACGATAGGGTGTTGCCTCACGCACAGCTTCTAAAAACAAGTTCGATTTTGTCTTATTCTGATATTCATGGCTCACGCGGCTGCCAAAAGCTTCTACGGCTTTTTGGAGTGAGCTGCCGGCTGGTAGCCCTCTAGCTCCGGGCAGATTGCCCTGCGCCACGATTTGTTCAAAGCGCCGGCGAGTAATCTCGAAGCTGGCAAACGTCCTCTCGACCATCTCCCCTTGAATGGTTGCTTTGTATATTTGGAGGGCACTCCTGGGCCACCACTCTGTTTGTTCTTCAATCGATCCCCCTCCCCTGTCAATGCTCCCGCCTGAGCCATGAAAGAAAACAGGGGTGATGGAGTAGTTCCTATAGAGGCGATCGAGTTTTCGTACCGTGTTTCTAATAGTCAAGTGACTGGCAAGAAGACCCAGTTCCTTTGCCGAATCGGAATATCCCAACATCACCTCCAGGTATCCATCCCAGTTTCGGTGTATGGCGCGCTGAAAGGTCGGGTGTTCTAACATTTGTTTCATAATTTGGGGCGCGTGATTTAAGGCGGGCTCTTGTTCAAAAAGCGGGATGACCGGAATTTTCACTTCTCCGAAATACTTCTGAACCAGCTGCCCAGCGGCCTGAATACTCTCAAATGAGCTCACCATGCTCAGGACTAATCCCCTGACGTAGAAGCGCGGCTCCTCGCCTTTTGAGATGGAAGAGACTTGAGCCAGCATCCTTCCTATTGCCGTCGTGTTTCCTTTGGCTGCCTCCTGAATCAATTCAGAATGCTCCCTGAGCTCCATGGGAACAACCAGTGCCGGAAACATTTGGAGCAAATCCTGAAGTCGAACCAGCTGAGGATGAGGAACTCCCAGAAAAGCTTCGTAGTCATTCCTAAATTTTCTGAATTTAAGTCGGAAGGCCCGAATCCTCGTTCCATCGCCAGACCGAACACGCCGAAGACCTGGGATGGCCTTTACTAGATCAGGGTAGGCTAGGCGGAGCTTCGGATCAGTATTCCGAAGTAGAGCGAGATCTTTAGCAATCTGCTTTAGACTTCTTAGGAAGAATTGAATAAGGCTCCTACGAGAAAGACAGAGACTCTCCAGCAACGTCCTTGCATTGACTCCGGGATGTCCGTCCTTATCTCCTCCCACCCAACTTCGAATATAGATAGGCCCGAACTCTCGCCGAGAAGCCAAGAGCGCGTTGAGGGTTTCGTCGCGAAGCAATTGAGAATAAACGTGTTCCGCCTCGTCCCGGACTCGGGGCCTTCGCGTTTTTACCGTCGAGGTATGCCACGCCAGCTCTAAGCTATTCTTGAGGCAAAGCCACTGGTCCGAACACTCCAAATCTCCAAGACTTGCTCTGTGCGTGGACTCCAAAATTGCCGTGAGAATTCTTTGAATCTCTTGGAAAACTAGAATATTGGCTGACGCACGTGCCTCAGTGGGATGGGCTGTCACGACGTAGATCATAGCCAACGGAAGCTTTTTGTAGGATTTCAGCGAATACTGCCTGAGTCTATAAGTCCGATAAGCGTTTTCACATGAATTAATCAGTTCAAGCATGAGTGTGAACGCGTGGGCGATATTTGATTTCTTTGCGCGAGAATATCCTCGGAGCTGTTTGAGTGTTTTCGCTAGGATGGCGTAGATCTCCTGGTGATTCTTCCCCTGCCTCTTATCGTGACTCTTACCGTGAAGATCAGCCATCTGTTTTCGAATCTTTTCAATTTGACGATAAGTCATCGAACCAGCCTCGTACCGAACAACATCTCCCAAGATCGCCACAGATTTTTTGACTAACCACCGAAGCTCTTCTGGCAGACTCTGATCTTGATCCCTGCTCACATGAGTTCCCCTTTGAAATTTCCCTTTGAAATGATCACTCACTAGAAAGACTAGGCACAAATCTAGCATCACTCCTTAACCCAAACCATTCCGTTTAAATTAATTTGGGAGAAATAAGATGACTCTAAGAGATATAATGACTAGAGATGTAGAAGTTGTTTGTCCTCATGACACTCTTCGCGACGCCGCTATTAAAATGCGAAAGATGGGTGTCGGCATGTTACCGGTATGTGACGGAGAACGACTGACCGGGACAATTTCAGATCGTGACATTACAATTCGAGCCATCGCAGAAGGTCGAAATCCCCAGCATACCTCAGTCCGAGATTTCATGACTCGTAAAGTGGTTTACTGCTATGAAGACGAATCCGTCGCAAATGCCGCCAGAATCATGCAGTCCAAACAAGTGAGACGGATCATTGTCCTAGATCGTCAGAAAAATCTATGCGGCATTGTTTCGCTCGGCGACTTAGTTCTCGAAACTCGTGATCGAAAGCTGGCAGGCAGAACCTTGGAAGCAATCTCTCAAAGGATTCCTGTCGTTGAGGAGGCTCTTGAAACCGACGTATTAGGAAGAGTGCTCACCACAATAGGAACTGTTGCAGGTGTGATGGCTGTCATGGGAGGCGTTCAGTTGATCAATAAAAGGCGTATGGAGCGTGATAAAGAAGGACTTGCCAGAGCAGCTTAAAGATCATCAACTGGGTTTCAGCCTGAGCTCTGACTCAGATTGAGAAGGTTTGACCCCGTCCCTATAGGGCGGGGTCTCCCGTTGCTCCATAGGCTCCTCCACTTTGTTTTGCTTTGACATTTTCCGAAAAAATGCCACATTGCTCCCCCTTATGAATACCAAGTGGCTCACTTTGACCTTTCTTTTCGGAATCTTCGGACTATCCATGTCGGAATCTTTAGCTCAGGCGCACCTCGCGACCGCAAAGTCAGTTCAGGTCTATGCCCACCGCGGAGGCCGAGCCTTTTCTCCTGAAAATACGCTGCCCGCCTACGAGTCCTCGCTCAAGATTGGCACAGACTGGCTCGACATGGACATTGTCATGACCCGAGACGGAGAAATCCTGGTCGCCCATGATCTCATCTTGAATCCCAATTTGGTTCAAGACCAGTCGGGACAGTTTTTAGCCCCTAGCTTGGATTTTATACTGAAGGAGCCCGCCCAGGCCCAGGCTGAGTATATTCAAAAGTATCTCATTAAGAAGCTCACCCTCAGCGAACTCAAAGCTTTTACCGTCGGCCATCTCAATCGGAATAGTTCCTATGCGAAGTATTTTCCAGAACAAGTATCGATCGATGGCGTCACCATGCCAACGCTACGAGAGGTCATTCAGAAGATGAACCGAGCTACCGACGCAAGAATCGGATTTCAGATCGAAATGAAAACGGATCCCCTCCATCCCGAATGGGGCGCTGACCCAGAAGTTTTTGCCGAGGCACTCTACAAGATTCTTACCGAAGAAGGGATCCTAGATCGCGCCGAAATTCAGGCTTTTGACTTCAGATGCCTAGTGGCACTCAAAAAACTTGACCCAAAAGTAAAAACGGCATTCCTCACTTCCCGCGAAAATGAACCAAACGGAAATGACGATTTCTTCAATAACGACCCAAAGCTAGCCGGAAGATGGACCGGCGGCCCACTAGTAAAAGACTACGGCAACTCAATCCCAAAAATGGTCAAGGCACTGGGGGGATATGCCTGGGAGCCGGAAGATGCCGAACTGACCGAAGAAAGCCTCCTCGAAGCCAAAAGCCTAGGTCTCAAGGTAGTCACCTGGACCTACACCGAAAAACTAAAAACCGCCTTTGACCCAGAACTTGTAGCGAAAATGATCCAGTGGGGCGTGGATGGCATTATTACGGACGACCCGGGGCGACTGATTTCCATGTTGGCTGCGCGTGGGTTGGGGGTGCCTCGTCGGTACTGATGACCTGGGCCCCCAGTTGGGGAATATTTCGAGCATTGCCGACTGATAACTACACACAGCCATATCCGATTGTTTTACTACGAATATAAATTTAAACGCTTTAGAAAACAGCAGTATCCCACCAAACCTCCCTAAATAGGGAGAAATACCCCACATAAAACTCCCACATTAGGGAAATATGTGGTACCTTCTAATCATGCGCCGACTTATCCGATCCAATCTTCAAGACTGGTACAGCTCACCTCACCGAAAGCCCCTTGTTCTTAAGGGGGCTCGCCAGGTGGGGAAGACTTTCGCTGTAAATGAATTTGGAAGGACGGTTGTTGAGGGACAAAATGGAGGCAGATACCACTACTTTGACCTGAAAAAGGAAAGAGACCTTCATTCGATTTTCCAGGAAACGCAGGACATCAAGAAGATTCTAGAATTCATCGAACTTAAGAAGCAGACAAAGATTACTGCGGGTAGAGATCTGATCTTTCTGGACGAAATTCAAGACTGTTCACAAGCCATTTCATCGTTGAAATATTTTGAGCAGGACCTAGCCGAGCTGCACGTGATCGCAGCAGGTTCCCATCTCGGACTAGTGAAGAACGAAGAGTCTTTTCCGGTGGGTAAAGTGAATTTTCTGTCCATGTTTCCGATGACCTTTTACGAGTTTCTCGTGGCGCTCAAGGAACCACTCTGTCCTTATTTAGATGGGTTCGATCCCAAGAGTCCGCAACCTTTGCCTGCTTTTATTCATCAACAATTGCTTCAATATCTTTTTTATTACTTTGCTGTGGGAGGATTGCCCGAAGCCGTTTTGAGGTTCAAAGAACACCATACGTCATCATTGCCTGATGCACTCAAGTTAGCTCGGCAGATACAAAATGAACTTTTGACCGGTTATGAGGCAGATTTTTCAAAGTACTCCGGGACCGTAAACGCGAATCACATTCATTCTGTTTTCAGATCTATTTCCAAACAATTGGCAAAGTCCTTTGATGAACCCACGTCTAAGTTTAAGTTCTCTGGAGTCATTCCCAACCAAAAAGGATTTGATCGAATCATTGGCCCTCTTACCTGGCTCACGAGTAGCAGGTTGTGTATCAAAAGCTACATTGCATCCCGCTCCGGGCATCCTTTGCAAGCCTATACTACAGATAACGTATTTAAGGTCTTCTATTTAGATGTGGGTCTGCTCAATGCTGCCTTGGATACTCCTATGGAATCCATTGTCGAAGATCACCTCGAAAGCTACAAAGGCTACATCGTGGAAAACTTTGTGTGCCAGGAGCTCTATTCGAAATTGGATCGCGATTTAGTCTCCTGGCAAGAGGGGCAAGCCGAGGTTGAATTTTTGATTAACCAAGGTGCAGAAATTATTCCCATCGAAGTAAAATCTGGCACCAAATCAAGAAGAGCTAAGAGTCTTGATGCCTATATTGCTAAGTACCATCCAAAAGTCGCCTACAAGCTCTCCGCTCAAAATGTTGGAGTTCAAGAGGGGCGATTCATTACTCTTCCACTCTATTTGTGTTCTCATATTTTTTAGCCTTGCGTTAAGCCCCCCCCAGGAACACCCCTTGCAGTCCTTAAATCCTCGACATGGGAGATACCACAAACTCAATCACAGAAGTCTGGCCTCTGGTCCTCTATTTTGGGCTAGTCATCGCGTTGACCGCGGGCATGCTTGGCCTATCTGCGGTCTTGGGCGAACGCCACCAAGTACGGAATGACATAGATCTTCCCTATGAATCCGGAATAGATTCTCTGGGATCAGCCCGACTGCGCTTGTCCGTAAATTACTATCTGATTGCTCTGTTTTTTGTAATCTTCGATCTCGAAGCGGTATTCATATTTGCATGGGCCATCTCCTTAGATAGCGCAGGTTGGCCAGGCTTTATCGAGATGTCGGTCTTTATTTTTATCCTATTGTCAGCGTTGATTTATCTTTGGCGATTGGGCGCCTTGGACTGGCAGCATGCAAAATAATGAAAAAATTCAAGACAGCGTTAGGCACGGGATTGCCCTTGGAAAACTTCAAGAGCTCATTGCTTGGGGTCGCAAGAACTCACTCTGGCCATTCAACTTTGGCCTTTCCTGTTGTTTTGTTGAAATGGCTACTAGTATCACCAGTAAGTACGACATCGCCCGCTTCGGCGCCGAAGTGATTCGTGGAACTCCAAGAGAGGCTGACGTCATGGTGATCGCCGGGACCGTTTTTCTCAAAATGGCACCGGTGATTAAACGACTTTACGAGCAAATGATGGCGCCCCGATGGGTCATTTCGATGGGGTCATGCGCTAATTCGGGGGGAATGTACGATATTTACAGTGTCGTTCAGGGGGTGGACTCCTTTCTTCCCGTAGATGTGTATGTCCCGGGTTGCCCTCCCCGTCCCGATGCTTTTATGGAAGGGCTCCTCCTCCTGCGTGATGCGGTTGGAAATGAGAAGCGCCCTTTAAGTTGGGTGATTGGGCCGCAGGGCATTTCTAAAAAAGAACCACCCTGCCTCAAGGATCTCAAGCGCGCTGAAAGAAGTCAGACTCGCGAGCTTCGACCACCGGAAGAGGTTTAAGAGATGACGGAATCCAGGAATGTCATCCAAGAGATCCAAGTGAAGTTTCCGGCAGCAAAGATCGTGGAAGAGAAAACCCGTGACGGGATCCCTACTCTCTGGACAATCAGACCCTCCTTTCGCGACGTGCTGCGATTCCTCAAGCTCGAAATCTCGGAACCTTTTCAAATGCTCTATGATCTCACAGCGATTGATAATCGAACCCGAAAAGATGCGGCGAATTCCGAATTTACTTTAGTCGTGCATCTGCTTTCTTTGCACAGAATTGCCGAAATCCGTATCAAAGTTGCGCTCCCGGAAGAATCCCTGTCCATCCCTACGATCACGGATATTTGGCCCGCCGCAAATTGGTATGAGCGCGAGGTCTGGGACATGTTTGGTATCACGTTTGAAGGGCATCCGCACCTCAAGCGAATTCTGATGCCCCCGACTTGGAAAGGGCATCCCCTCCGAAAGGATCACTATGCTCGAGCGACGGAGGTGGGACTTTTCCAACTCCCAGACGCGAAAGAAGAGGCAGAGCAGGAAGCCCTCCAGTTTCATCCGGAAGACTGGGGCCTCAAGAGATCCCGCGACGGTACGGATTTTATGTTCTTGAATGTGGGTCCGCACCATCCTGGAACGCATGGTGTTCTCCGAATTATTCTTCAACTCGACGGTGAGGTGATTCTCGACGCCGTTCCAGATATTGGATACCATCACCGCGGCGCCGAAAAAATGGGGGAGCGCCAGACGTGGCACACCTACATTCCCTACACTGACCGCGTCGACTATTTAGGCGGGGTGATGAATAATTTTCCCTATGTATTGGCCGTTGAGAAGCTGGCCGGGCTTGAAGTGCCCGAGCGTGCCCAAGTGATTCGGGTGATGCTGGCTGAGCTCTTTCGAATAGCCAGTCACTTGGTTTGGTACGGAACTTTTGCTCAGGATGTCGGAGCCCTTTCTCCAGTCTTTTACATGTTCACTGACCGTGAACGAATTCTTGAAATCATTGAAGCCATTTGCGGGGCCCGCATGCATCCCAATTGGTTTCGAATCGGAGGAGTAGCTCAAGACTTACCCCGAGGGTGGGAAAAAAAGATTCTAGAGTTCATACGCTACCTGCCAAAAAGACTTGCTCAATATGATCGAATGGTGATGAAGAATAGAATTTTCAAAGGTCGAACTCAAGGCATAGGAAAATTCTCATTAGCCCAAGCGATCGAATGGGGCGTGACGGGGCCTGCCCTTCGTGCTTGCGGACTGAAGTTCGATCTTAGAAAAGCTCGTCCCTATTCGGGTTATGAGAACTATGAATTTGAAATTCCAACCGCTCTCAACGGCGACTGCTATGACCGAGCCATCGTGCGCATCGAAGAAATGCGCCAAAGCCTTCGCATCATCCAACAATGCGTTGAAAGCATGCCAGCCGGACCCTATAAATCGCGTCAGACGGGAACCACGCCGCCCTTAAAGGACCGGACGATGCTCGATATCGAAACACTCATCACTCACTTTCTTGGAGTCAGCTGGGGGCCAATCATTCCACAGGGAGAAGCGTTAGTCAGTGTTGAGGCAACCAAGGGCATCAACGGTTACTACCTCACGAGCGACGGGGACCAGCACCCCTATCGAGTCCGGATCAGGTCTCCCTCATTTCCACATTTGCAGATGTTACCCATGATCGCCCGAGGTCACCAAATTCCGGATCTGATGGCAATCCTTGGGGCCATGGATTACGTCCTAGCCGACGTAGATAGGTGAAAGGGAGCTTCTGATGCTAAGCGAAGAAGAAAAAAGGGAAATCATGGAGGAATGCACTCGCTACGAAAAAAAGAGTGCTGTGTGCATTGAAGCTCTTCGAATCGTCCAACGGCGCCACGGATGGGTATCCGACGACTCGATCATCTCTATTGCTCAATTTTTGCAGATGAGCCCCGCCGATGTGGACGGTGTCGCTACTTTTTACAATCTCATTTTCAGAATGCCCGTGGGAAAAAATGTAATTTTCGTCTGCGATAGCGTCAGCTGCTGGCTTCTGGGTTGCGACCAAATTAAAAATTATCTCCGCTCCACATTAGGAATTGAGATGGGACAGACCACCCCGGATGGCCTGTTCACCGCTTTACCCATTGCCTGTTTAGGACACTGCGAATCCGCTCCGGCCCTCTGGGTAAACGGAGATCCTATTCTACGTACCGACGAGACTATGATGAACGATTTGATTCAGAAGTGTCGAGAAAAAGCTGGCGGGAGGCTGAGCGCATGAAAATGGAGCGCCCTCTCACCAAAAATATTCGCCCCGGGCAACCTCCCGCGAGCATCCAAGAATATGAAGAATCAGGCGGATATCAGGGATTGCGTAAGGCTTTGCGAGATCTCACCCCTACCGCAGTGATCGAGGAGGTAAAAGCATCAGGACTTCGTGGCCGAGGGGGCGGAGGGTTCCCGACTGGTCAAAAGTGGAGCCTTCTCCCTCCTCCCGACCGCACCGCCCATCCTCGCTATGTTGTGGTCAATGCGGACGAAATGGAACCCGGAGCTTTCAAGGATCGAATCCTCCTCGAAGGAGATCCCCATCTCATGATCGAAGGCGCCGTTCTGGCCGCCTATGCCGTGCAGGCTGGGGTCGTTTATATCTTTTTACGCGCGGAATATTCTGCAGCTGCCCGGTCCATCTCAAAGGCACTGTCAGAGGCCTTAGATCATCACTATTTAGGCAAGAGGATTCTAGGATCTGAATTCCACCTCGAGGTCCACCTTCATATCAGCGCAGGTCGTTACATTTGCGGAGAAGAAACAGCACTTCTCAGTGCCCTTGAGGGTGGGCGCGCCATACCTCGCGCGAAACCGCCCTATCCAGCAGTCAGTGGGCTCTTTGCAAAGCCTACCGTGGTGAACAATGTCGAGACCTTCTGCAATATTCCTGGAATCATACTCAATGGAGCAGACTGGTACCAAGCACTGAGCCGTACCGGCGAAGGGGGAACCAAAATTTACGGGGTGAGCGGTCGAGTCAAACAGCCTGGCTGGTGGGAGCTGCCGATGGGCACCCCCATCCGTGAACTCATTGAAGAGCATGCGCAGGGAATGCAGGAGGGCTACCGATTTCGGGCGGTCATCCCAGGCGGTGCATCCACAGAGTTTTTGACCGAGGAATCTTTGGATACTCCCATGGACTTTGAGCACATCCAGAAAGTGGGCAGTCGTTTGGGGACTGGCACGATCATTGTTCTCGATGACCGAACTTGCCCCATCGGAATGGTGCATAACCTCGAGGCGTTTTTTGCCCGTGAATCCTGCGGCTGGTGCACACCTTGCCGAGAAGGCTTGCCTTGGGTCACAAAAATTCTACATGCCATTGAATCGGGCGAAGGAGTGCCCGAGAACATCAACATTCTCAAAGAGCACACTCACCTTCTTGGGCCTGGAAACACTTTTTGTGCACTTGCGCCAGGGGCGATGGAACCTCTAGCAAGCGCACTGAAGCTGTTTGAGTCGGACTTTCATCGCCACATTCGTGAAAGACTCTGCCCGTACCCGAAACCCGAGTGGAGGCGAGCCCATGGTTAGATTGCAAATCGACAGCAGACGTTACGAGGTCCCCGAGGGAAAAAACCTCTTGGATATCTGCCTCTCACTGGGTTTGGAGCTCCCCTATTTTTGCTGGCATCCCGCCCTGGGTTCTGTGGGTGCCTGTAGACAATGCGCAGTGAAGGAATTCCGCGGCGACGACGACTCCCACGGAAAGCTGGTCATGTCCTGCATGACTCCCGCTAAAGAAGGCCTACGGATCTCCGTGTCTGATCCAGAAGCGGTTGCCTTTAGAAAGGCTATCATTGAATGGCTCATGTTGAATCACCCTCACGATTGTCCCGTCTGCGACGAAGGCGGAGAATGTCATCTTCAAGACATGACCGTAATGACGGGACACACCTATCGACGCTATCGCTTTAGGAAACGCACCTTCAGGGATCAGAACCTGGGTCCCTTCGTGAACCACGAGATGAATCGCTGCATCGCCTGCTATCGGTGCGTCCGATTCTATCGAGATTATGCAGGTGGGCATGACCTGAACGTCTTTGCTGCTCACGATCATGTCTATTTTGGCAGGCAAGAGGACGGTTGCCTTGAAAATGAATTTAGCGGAAATTTAGTAGAAGTTTGCCCGACCGGAGTGTTTACCGATAAAACTTTCAAAAAGCATTATACGAGGAAATGGGATCTCCAATCAGCTCCTTCCATTTGCGTCCACTGCAGCTTGGGTTGCAATACCCTACCAGGAGAACGCTACGGCATGCTTCGTCGGATTCGGAACCGCTATAACCAGGAGATCAATGGATATTTCCTCTGCGACAGAGGTCGTTATGGGTATGAATTTGTAAATAGTGACCGTCGTATCCGAGCAGTCTGGTCACGTGGCCAACAGAAGACCCTGATGCAAAAGGTATCCCCCCTTCAGGCGGTCACCCAACTAGGAGCCCTACTCTCTATCCCTGACCGACTCACTAAAACAATTGGAATAGGCTCGCCCAGGGCATCCCTTGAGGCCAATTTCGCCTTGAGATCTTTGGTAGGAGCAGAACGATTCTATTCTGGCTTTTCGGATCTGGACCGTGTTCTCACCCTGATCGCAGTGCAGGTTCTAGAAAAAAGCCGAGCACGGCCTGCTTCACTACAACAACTGGAACAATCCGATTGTGTATTAGTTCTGGGCGAAGACGTTACGAATACTGCTCCAAGAGTCGCTCTTGCGATCCGTCAAACTACTGGCCCTATTTTCGTATCAACCCCTTACCGAACTAAACTCGATGAGGTCGCCACGCTGTCGGTCACGCTTGCTCCAGATGATATTGCAGGGCTGGGCTTTGCAATTGCCCATCAGATTGACCCTGCTTTTCCAAGCGTGCAAGGGTTCTCAACTGAAATTGCCCAGTCAGCCCAAGGAATAGCCCAGGCCCTGCTTAAAGCAAAGAGGCCTGTCATTGTCTCGGGTACCGGATCTCTCAGCCCGTCGATTCTTGAGGCTGCAGCCACTCTTTCTTCGGCACTCTTTGGCAAGAATGCAGCTACCCAGATCTGCTTTTCGGTTTGCGAAGCGAATTCCATTGGACTCGCTCTATTGGAGGGAAATCCCCTTCGGCAGGCCGTTGACTTGGCAAAACAAGGAGCGGTGGAAACCCTATTCCTATTGGAAAACGATCTTTCTCGAAGGTTGGATGAAAATTCGCTGAAGACGCTCCTTAGTAATGTCAAAACGGTGATTCTTCTAGATCACACGGCCACTGCTATGCTCCCTCGCGCGGATGTCATTTTCCCTGCTGCAACCTTCGCGGAAAGCGATGGAATCTTAATCAACAACGAAGGCCGCGCCCAGAAATTCTACCAGATTTTTGTACCCAACCCAGTCAACCTAGGAGAGCTGAGCTCAATCCAAGAATCATGGAGGTGGCTCCGTGATCTACACATCGCAAGTGCTCGGATGGATCCGAGTCGTTGGACAACTCTCGACGAGCTTACAGAGGACCTGGTCAAAGAATTTCCAAAACTGAGCCCTATCCAAGAAGCTGCGCCTCCCGCCAGCTATAGAATTGCAGGTTCAAAGATCGCTCGCCAAGATCACCGATTCAGTGGACGCACTGCGATCTTTGCCGACAAGACGATTCGCGAACCTCCTCCTTCACCCGATCCAGACACGCCATTTTTATTTTCTATGGAAGGTGCTCCCTTGGCTCTTGCCCTGAACGATGGGTGGCCTGGAAAAAAGGTATTTGGGGATACTACTGCCGCTGGCATCTCTTTTCCGGGCCTTCCCCTCCCCTTTTCTCCCCAGGAAGACCAATGGTGGGTCATCCCCCTGTATCATATTTTCGGATCAGAAGAGCTCAGTCTAGCGTCTCCGAGCATCGCAGGCTTAGCTCCAAAACCATACATCGCCATTCATCCAAGGGACGCAGCAAAGCTAGGGATCCAGGAAGGGGACCCATTGGAGATCTTATTGGCCGGAAGTGTCTCTCTCCAGACCGAGGAATTCCATCTGCCCACGCGATTCGAAAGTTCGTTGCCCCTGGGTATTGCGGGTATTCCTGTTGGGATCCCAATTCTAGCCGGGAAAGTTGCCCAACTCCCGTTTTGGTGTGAGCTTTCTAAACATAAAATGTTGGGAGTAGCCTGATGAGCGAAACCCTGGTCTCTATTCTCACAGTAATTGTGGTGCCTCTAGGCGCCCTATCCATTGCGGCAGGGCTCATCTGGTGGGAAAGACGCCTCCTCGGTTTCCTCCAGGATCGGTTGGGCCCAAATCGAGTTGGGCCTCTGGGACTAGCGCAGGTTCTTGCGGATATGCTTAAAATCTTCACAAAAGAGGACTGGATTCCTCCCTTTGCTGACAAACCTGTTTTTGTTTTGGCTCCTGCGGTCGTCTTGGTGACTGTCCTCATGTCGTTTGCGGTTATTCCCTTCGCACCCCGCATCCAAGTTGTGAATCTCAACATCGGGCTTCTCTTTTTTTTATCCATGTCGTCCTTAGGAGCCTATGGACTAGTACTCGCAGGCTGGTCCTCTGATAATAAATATGCCCTCCTAGGTGGACTTCGAGGTGCTGCACAAATGCTCAGCTACGAAGTCTTCATGGGGCTTTCCCTGATGGGTGTAGTCATGCAAGCTGGCTCCTTTAACTTAGGACGGATCGTAGAAGCGCAGGCCGAGGGCATTTGGTTTTTTATTCCTCAGTTTATTGGGTTTGTCGTATTTTTTATTGCAGGACTTGCCGAGACCCATCGTTTGCCCTTCGATCTGCCCGAAGCCGAAAGCGAACTGGTTGCAGGTTTCCACTCGGAATACTCCGGAATGAAATTTGGGATGTTCTTTGTGGGAGAATATCTCGGTGTCACTCTCATTTCAGCCCTGTTGGTCACCCTATTCTTTGGCGGTTGGCTCGGCCCATGGCTTCCTCCCATTCTATGGTTTTTGCTAAAAACGTTTTTCTTTATTTCCCTTTTCATCCTCGTTCGCGCTGCCTTGCCCAGGCCCCGTTATGATCAACTTATGGAATATGGATGGAAGGCTCTGCTTCCCCTCTCACTGGTTAACCTCTTAGTGACTGGGGCAGTTTTACTTGCAACTCGATCAGGAGCATCTTCATGATCCAGCCTATCCTTACTGCGCTTGGGAGTGTCTGGGAAGTCTTCTTACATCTCTTTCATAAGAGAGAAACGATTCAATATCCTGAAGAAAAAGTCTACCTGGCACCCCGCTATCGAGGTCGCATCATTTTATCTCGGGACCCTGATGGAGAAGAGCGTTGTGTGGCTTGTAATCTCTGCGCTGTAGCCTGTCCCGTGGATTGCATTGCTCTCCAGGCGACGGAAGATGAATATGGCCGACGTTACCCCGAGTTCTTTAGGATTAATTTTTCCCGTTGTATTTTCTGCGGCTACTGCGAGGAGGCCTGCCCTACTTACGCGATTCAACTCACGCCCGACTATGAGATGAGTGAATACCTTCGACCTAACTTAGTTTATGAAAAGGAAGACCTTCTCATCGAAGGGACCGGAAAGTACCCAGACTACAATTTCTATCGAATTGCCGGACTGGCCATCAAGAACCGTGACAAAGGACAAGGGGACGAAGAGGAGCCACCCGTTTCTGTCAGGAGCATCATGCCATGAGTGGACTCGATACCACGTTTTACGTTGCAGCAGGAATTGCAGTACTTTCGACCGTCAAAGCCATTACTCATTTCCACGCGGTCCGCGCTCTCCTCTACTTTATTGTCTCCTTGCTTTCTGCTTCTGTAATTTTCTTTATTCTAGGCAACCCTTTCGCAGCGTCTCTTGAAGTAATCACCTATGCAGGAGCCATCATGGTGCTCTTCTTGTTCATCATGATGACGCTGAACTTAGGTTCTCGTTCCATTCAGCAGGAAAGGGCTTGGTTCTCTCTCAAGGATGGGTTGGGTCCCCTCATTCTTGCAGCCATTCTCCTAGGAGAACTGGCTTACACGCTCTTCTGGGGCCTTCCGCCATCCCCCCCTCCTTCTGCTGTTGTCGTAGACGCTACGCAAGTTGGAAAGGCGCTTTTCGGTCCCTACGTCGTCGGTGTCGAATTGTCTTCACTGCTCCTCCTGACCGGCCTAATAGGGGCCTATCACCTCGGATATCGGAGCATCGCAAGTGCAATCAGTGAAAAGAAAGCAGGTACACAATGAATGGAGTCCCACTTGAGCAAAGCTTATTGCTCGCAGGAATACTTTTTATTCTTGGCCTCATGGGCGTTCTGATCAGGCGCGACATCGTGTTCATCCTACTCTCGATCGAGATTATGCTGAATGCCTCGGGCTTGGCTTTTATTGCGGCGGGTTCACACTGGGGTACCGCTGATGGACAAGTCTTCTATCTTTTTATCTTAGCGGTGGCTGCGACTGAAGTTTCGGTGGGCTTGGCTCTGGTTCTCCGAATGTTCCACCGCTTTAAGACACTCGATGCTGACGCCTACAGCAGAATGAGAGGATAGAATGGCGTCGTGCCTCTTTCTGATTCCATTTTTTCCCTTACTTAGCGCATCTATTTTAGGCATTTTTGGAAGGACTCTGTCCCGACGAACTGTGGCGTGGATGGGCACGAGTTCGATCGGGCTCGCAACCTTATCCACTCTCCTGATATCTGTCGTCTTTCTTGTATCTCCCCCTCCCGATCCTGCCTATTCGCAAGTTCTGTGGACGTGGATCAAGGTTGGCACCTTTGACCCAAAACTCTCATTCCGATTTGATTCTCTTGCTCTTGTGATGAGTCTGGTGGTCTCCGGAGTCGGCTTTTTGATTCATATTTATTCAGTCGAATTTATGGCCGGGGACCCCAGATACAGTCGCTTTTTCGCTTATATGAATCTTTTTGTTGCCTCAATGCTCACCCTGGTCCTGGCAGACAATCTACTCCTCCTTTATCTTGGGTGGGAAGGTGTCGGTCTCTGTAGCTATCTCTTAATTGGATTTTGGTTTGAGAATCCTGCCTACGGAAGGGCTGCACAAAAGGCTTTCATAGTCACCCGCATCGGGGACACGGGGATGACCTTGGGATTAATCCTCGCTTTTCTTAATCTCGGTACCTTAGATATTCAAACTCTAATGGCCCGCGCTCAAGTTCAGTGGGCTCCAGGCTCAGGACTTGCCACAGCGACAACGTTACTTTTGCTTGCGGGTGCTCTCGGAAAATCAGCTCAGCTGCCATTTCAAACCTGGCTCCCCGATGCAATGGCCGGTCCTACTCCCGTAAGCGCTTTGATCCACGCCGCCACGATGGTCACCGCCGGCGTCTACCTCATCGCTCGCACCCATGTTTTGTTTGAACTGGCGCCGAGGGTCTTGAATCTCGTGGCTGCGATCGGCGCAATCACGCTTCTGATTTCCTGCCTAAGTGCTCTGGTCCAAACCGATATCAAAAGGGTGTTGGCTTATTCGACGATGAGTCAAGTCGGATACATGTTTCTTGCCCTAGGTGTAGGAGCCTGGTCTGCTGCGATTTTTCACCTGGTCACCCATGCATTCTTTAAGGCTCTTCTCTTCTTGAGTGCCGGCGCGGTCATTCACTCTCTCCACCATGAACACAATATTTTTAAAATGGGAGGCCTCTATCACCGAATGCCATGGGTGTTCTGGCCGTTTCTGATCGGATCGGCGTCGCTTTCAGCTTTTCCAATTCTGACTGCCGGTTTTTATAGCAAGGATCTGATTATCAGCCAAGCTCTCCTCTCGCCTCTTGGGAGCCCGTGGCTTTACGTCATCGGTTTATTAGGCGCCTTTCTCACCTCACTTTATTCGTTTCGCCTTGTCTTCGTAGTTTTTTTTGGGGAAGAGCACTCGCAGGTCTCACAAAAACCCGGGAAGCTGATGTTGATTCCGATGGTCATTTTGGCCGTACTATCCCTCAACGGAGGACTCCTCAACGTTCCCCGCTTCCTAAGAAGTAGTACTGACCTCCCCCCTATCCATTTGTGGCTCCCCGTCCTTTCGTCAATTCTATCCATCCTGGGAATCATAGCCGCCTACTTTTTCTATTTAAGAAAGCCGCAGCTCCTGGTGACGAGAAAATTAGAGCCTTTTCGAGCGTTCTTATATTCCGGCTGGGGGTTTGATTGGCTCTACGATCGCGTTTTTATCCGGCCCTTCGTCTGGTTTGCCACCGTGAATCGCGGGGATTTTCTTGACCTAGGGTTTCAATTCATCGGAAAGGCCAACTGGGTCACGGGTCAAGCCTTAAGCCTTTGCCAGACAGGAAAAATCCGCTGGTATGCAGGCATCATTGGAGCGGGGACAGCTCTGTTGATACTCTTAGGGGAGGTACTATGATCCTCATCTTACTTTTAGCGATTCCTATTCTTGGAGGATTGCTGTCATGGGGAGCTGAGAAATGGAATCCATCGCTCCCTCGCTGGATCTCTCTCCTTGCGCTTATGGCTGACTTTGTTCTGGCCCTGCTTCTTTGGATGATTCCCCGGACTCACAGCGGAACTTGGTTTGCCCAATTTGACGCGGCTTGGATCTCGCAATGGGGGGTGAGATTTCATCTCGGGATAGATGGGCTGAGCTTCCTTCTCGTACTTTTGACACTCTTTCTGGGTATCCTGTCTGTGATTAGCTCTTGGCGTTCGATCCAATTCCGCGTCGGGTTTTTTCACCTCAACTTGATGTGGGTTCTCTCAGGAATCATCGGAGTTTTCCTCGCTCTCGATCTATTCCTGTTTTATTTTTTCTGGGAACTCATGCTTGTTCCCATGTACTTTCTGATTGGAATCTGGGGTCATGAAAATAGGACTTACGCTGCCATGAAGTTCTTTCTATTCACCCAGGCAAGTGGATTGCTCATGCTTCTTTCTATCCTCGGGCTCTATTCAATCCATGGGCTCTCGACCGGCACCTATACTTTCGACTACCCGCAGTTATTGAGCACGACTCTATCTCCCAGAACAGGCCTTTTCCTAATGTTGGGATTCTTCATTGCGTTTGCGGTCAAGCTTCCCATGGTCCCTCTTCACACCTGGCTTCCAGATGCCCATACCGAAGCCCCGACTGCTGGGAGCGTGATCCTGGCTGGGCTTTTACTAAAGACCGGCGGATATGGTTTGATTCGATTTATTTTGCCGCTCTTTCCGAGCCCCGCTCACCAAGTCAGTCCCATTGTCATGGCGTTAGCAGTGGCCGGTATCCTCTATGGAGGCATTATGGCCTTCAGTCAAAAGGACCTGAAACGACTGGTCGCTTATACCAGCGTGAGTCACCTGGGATTTGTGCTTTTGGGGGTTTTCGCCGGAACCCCGCTTGCCCTCCAGGGGGCTGTGATTCAAATGATCTGCCACGGCCTATCTACAGGGGGGCTTTTTATTTTGGTCGGGGGTATTCAAGATCGCATTCGTACACGCAATATTGATAAACTCGGCGGAATTGGATCGATTGCCCCCCGAATGACCCACTCTGCCCTGTTCTTTGCTCTGGCTTCCTTGGGACTTCCGGGCATAGGGAATTTCATTGGAGAGTTCCTCACTTTGCTAGGTACTTACGAGGTCCATCCCCTCTTAGGAGCCTTGGCGTCCTTTGGCTCGGTGATCTCAGCCGTCTATTCCCTTCGAATTATACAAACGGTATTTCACGGTTCACTGAATAATACCCTGGCAGCTGAGAGGCTTGTAGATCTTTCCGGACGAGAGACATTGATCATGGCCACCCTCGTGGTCGCTCTCCTTTGGATTGGAATGAATCCACAACCTCTCCTGAACGCTACTTCAGTTGAACTAGACAAGGTGAGCCATGCCTATCACTAATTTACTTCCTCTCGCTCCGTTCTTCGTTCTTTCAGGGACCATTATTTTGTCATTATTTACATCTGCATTCTCAATAAAAACTTCCAACACAACTTATGGCTTGACACTAGCCGGGATCGCAGTTTCCTTTGGGATACTCTTCTTACCCATCCCTTACGCCCAAATCACCCCACTGATCGCGATGGATACCTATGCCGCCTACTACCTAGGTGTTATCCTACTATCCTCCTTTGGAATTGCTCTCCTTTCTCACGACTATCTCCCCCTCAAGAAAACAGAAGCAACCCACGAATACTACCTGATTTTGCTCCTTGCCACTCTGGGAGCCTGCGTTCTAGTTGCAAGTACCCACTTTGCCTCTTTCCTGTTAGGACTTGAGATCTTAAGCATCTCTCTTTACGCCTTGATTTCCTATTCGAGAGAAGATCTCAGAGGACTTGAGGCTGGCACCAAATACTTAGTTTTGGCTGGAACCTCGTCTGCCCTTCTGCTTTTTGGAATGGCGCTCACTTATGCTTCCACGGGCACCTTAGAGTTTGGCCGCCTTGCGAACTCACTCCCCCAAAACCCTAACCTCCAGAGCGTTCTCTCCCTGGGAGGTGCAATGATCTTGACCGGAATAGGGTTCAAGCTCGCCCTTGCCCCATTTCACATTTGGTCTCCTGATATTTACGAAGGGGCACCAGCGCCCATTGCCGCCTTCGTTGCTACCGTTTCAAAAGGGTCCATTTTTGCTCTCTTGCTTCGTTTTCTTTTAGCCTTGAGATTGGCCCCTGACTCAAGAGTATTTTCTCTTTTGGCCATCCTCGCCAGTGCTTCCATTCTGATTGGAAATCTCACCGCACTCCGCCAAAGTAATATCAAGCGCATTCTCGCTTACTCATCTACGGCCCACCTGGGATACCTATTGGTCCCCATCCTGGCTGGCGTCAGCTCTGGGCTCCATGCGAGCACATTCTATTTAGTGTCCTACATGATCACTTCCTTGATCGCCTTTAGCGTGATTTCTCTTCTCTCCACCCCGGAACGAGATGCCGACCAAATCTCCGATTATTTAGGACTCTTTTGGAAACGTCCGGGAGTAGCCACCCTCTTTTCAGCTTCTCTTCTCTCGCTTGCCGGAATGCCTCTCACTCTAGGATTTGTCGGGAAGCTCTATCTGATCACTGCTGCCGTCAACAGTGCCCTCTGGGTTCCAGTCGCCATCCTTATTGGAGGAAGTGCGATTGGTCTTTACTATTACTTAAAGATTATTCTATCTGTATTCACGCCATCCCCGGACTCAAATCTCGTTCAGAAACCCTTTTCAATTCCGGCTCGCTCCACTCTACTCATCCTTTCTGGAGCACTACTTGGCTTAGGAATCTATCCTTCACCTCTCTTGATGCTCATTCAAAGGACTCTAGAAAATTTGCCGCAGTGATACAAAGAACTAAGACCGGAACTTGCAACTCCCTGAGAAAAAACAGAATGCAATACAGCATCGGGAGGACTGCCCATGAGAAAAAAGAGGCTTGCAACGCTGATCGGTATCGGTTTGACTCTATTTACCTTGCCCGCTTTCTCCGCAACTTCAACCTTGTCCGAAAAAGATAGAGACCTGCTGAGAGACCTCCACAAAGGTAATTTAGAGGAGATTGCACTTGGAAATATGGCAAAGAGCAAAACCTCCAATGCCGCAGTGAAAGACTTTGCCAATCGAATGATCACGGATCATATCAAGGTGGACCACCAGGTCGAACAGTTGGCCGCCAAAGAGGGTCTCACCCTCTCCTCTTCTCCGGAGACGATGGATCAAACTACCGAAAAGGAATTAGCCCGCCACTCAGGATCAGATTTTGACAGAAGGTATGTTGACGCCATGCTTGAGGATCATCAGAAGGATATTGCAAAGGTCCAAGATACCCTATGCGGAATCACAAACGTTGAGGTGAGAACCCTGCTCACAAAAGCCTTACCGATTTTTGAAAATCACATCCGCATTGCAGAGCATGTGGCTGGACAAATTGGAGTTCCGCCCGACAAAGGACTCAACCACCCTGAGCACCCTACCAGCTAGAAGGTGCCAGTTGAGTGCATAAGCGAACTCGCTGGTCAGGGCTAATTCCCAGCTCATCGGATCGAAGAAAGCAACGCACTGGCTCATCTGAGCTAGCGCTCGCACAAAGTATGATTCTCTGATCTTGAGAAAGCGGAATTTTAAGCGCCTTTCTGTAACAGAAAGCCGGAGCCGTAGCCAAAACATGATGATTGGCGTCTTCGTCACTCCTGAATGCCGCTCCGCTACAAAGTTTAGTCCGCTGGTCGAAAGACAAGAATAGGTCAAAGCTCTCATCAAAACACTCATTAGGAGCGGATGACGAAGCCCCCTGACATAAATTAATTCTCTGGTCCGGGGTGAGGGGCTGAAATACTTCTCTAAAGCAAGCCACAGGATGAAGCGATGTCGCATTGGTACAGAGCAAAAGGCGCTGATGAAATGTCAAATTGAGGGACCCAGCCACTTCGAAGCAGCGGATAGGAATAATTTCGTCCGCTTTGGTTTCGAATCCCATCGACGCAAATCCCAAAACCATTACAAATGCCGTGCCCACTCCACCTTTTCGCAATGAGATACACGCCCCCGCGTCTACCGCTGAGCAAAATTCACACCAGTCAACCTTTTTGTCCAACGTTCTTTGTCGCAAATGGAAGCCTCTTTAAAAAGCGAGGAGCGTGAAGTGCACACCAAGAAACGACAAGATACTTGATCGCTCGCCCAACAAGTACCGAGATAAATATTTTCTTGAGCGAAAGATGAGCCAGCCCAGCGATCGCAACTGCGGCATGTTGCGGCAGCGGGCTAATGGAAATCACGGCAAGTCCCCAGGTTCCATGATCCTGAATCACTTGGACTGACTTTCTCCACTCATCCGAATTTAAAATTGAAGGAAAGACGGAATGAATAAACACTTCCCCGTACTTACCGACCAAATAGCCGAAGAGCGTCGCACCTATGGCAGATCCCAAACTGACCCAGAGAGAAATTCCGATCCAGAATTTCCGACGCGCCAAGACGGCCGGGATCAAAAGGACCTCATTTGGAACAAAAAGGACAAAGGCATCTACAGCAGCCAGAAAGGCAACTAACGCAGTATACCCCCTGCGATCAGCAAGTTTCCCAATCCGCCGAAATGGATTTAGCTTTTGAATGAAATGGCCCTCCCCTTTATGCAAATCAGCCGCCCGAACTTTGGGAACATCCTTTGCTTGATCCTTAAGGAGGAGTATCTATGGAGGCGTCAAGGCAAAGAGGTGCTAGAATGAAGCTTGCTGGGTCTATTCTTGTCGGTACAAGTGGGCTGTTTATTCTTTGGCTCATGACTCGCCTGAGGACTCAGAATAATTCCACACCGGTCAGAAAGGGCAAAATGAGGCCCTACCTCGTCAAACAGAGCGCCACTGAAAACAGCGCAAAAAACACCATAAAGCTAGACATCGTAGACGAAGCATCCTGGGAGTCATTTCCAGCGAGCGACGCGCCGGGATGGAGACTTTGAGCAGACTCCGAGCCCGGCCTAGTACTGATCCGATCACTTAGGCCTTCACAAAAAACCTAACCCAATCCAACATTCTACCCTCCGCATCCATCAACTCCAGCCGATAGCTCCCGGGTTGATCCACCTTCCACAATAATCTCCCCCCAGCGGGCCCAAGCTTTTTCTGATTCAAAACCCAATACAGTGATGGCTCGGATGCAGTCGCCTCAAAAACCACTCGCTGGTGATCTTCAGGAATATCGGGATCTCGGGCAATCATTAACCCTTCCACCGGATATTTGATTTTAGGCCGAGTGTAGGGAATGAGCTCACGCCCATCAGACCCACTTTGATTGACGAGGGCAAAATTAGGCTCTGTCCCACGCAAATAATACTCTCCTTGAGAAAATACCACTCCGGCAGGAGGCATCGGCGCTAGATCTTTCCCTGGCTGATGCAAGAGCTCCATGATCTCGGCCCAGGCCGGAGCTGCCCCACTCACTCCGGTCACGTTCCACATCGAAGCCCCCGAAAAGTTCCCAGCCCAGACTCCCACGGTATAACGACTAGAATACCCAATACACCAGTTGTCCCGCATATCTTTGCTAGTACCGGTTTTTGCGGCGGACCAAAATCGCAAACCAAGAGGACTGTCCAACCCAAACGTTTGGCTGCGGCTCATCTGATCCGCCAGAATATCTGAAACAATAAATGAAGCGCCTGAAGAATAGACCTTCCTCTTTTCGCTCCCTTTCAGCTGTTTCTCTGAAAGGGTCATAGAACTCCACATCCCTTGATTTGCCAGAGTTCGGTAGGCGTTGACCAGCTCCCACAGGGTGACATCGGCGGTTCCTAAGGCCAATGAGGGTCCGTAGTATTCCTCTGATTTTAATCTTTGAAAGCCCAAAGAGTTGAGCTTTTGAAGGGCGCTACTGACCCCAACCCATTGGAGGGTTCTCACGGCAGGAATATTCAGAGACGAAGCCAACGCGAGTCGCAGGGTCACGTCGTCGCCGTGATACTCTCTGTCAAAATCTTTGGGATGATACACGGCACCCAGTCCTAAAGAAATATCCCCTTCAGAATCATCCAAACGGGAGTGGGCAGTGAGATACTTTTTATCTATCGCCAGGGCGTAAATAAATGGCTTGAGTGTAGATCCGGCCTGCCTCATTGCACGGACTCCGTCAACGGCCCTTGCCGTAGATAGACTTCCCAGACCTCCTACATAAGCCAACACCTTGCCCGTCTTGTTTTCAACGACAAGAGCTGCAGCGTCATTCATATTGCGGTCTTTTAGAGAAAGCACATGGCGACGCAAAATCTCAAGAACTTGGGATTGCACCCTCCGATCCAAGGTGGACTGCTCCAATTTCTCCTTCCAAAGAATTTGCGCAGCGTGAGGTGCCAGCGTTGCAGAGGCGCTAAATGGCCGCGGCAACAAGCCTTGTTTTTCTACTCGCGCTCGAACTTCATCGCAGGCTGCTCCATTTTGAATGCGGGATGCCAATTGACACGCTCGCTCAATAACTCGCTCTGCAGTGGCCTCGGGTGCTCGAATAAGCGACGCAAGAATCAGTGACTCTGCTTGCCCCAGTCCACTCGGTGATTTACCGAAGAGTCCGTAGGAAGCACTAGCCACACCTTGAAGCTCTCCTCGAAAGGAGATGAGATTGAGATAGGCCTCAAAAATTTGTTCTTTTGACCAAGAGCGTTCAAGTTCCTGGGCCCTCTGGATCTGGCTGATTTTCTGAACCCAGTTTCGTTTCTTCCCTCTGGGCCTCAGGTTCTGATCCAAGAGGGCAGCCACCTGCATCGAAAGCGTACTCGCCCCCCTCTTGCTCTTGTCCAAGAAATTCTGTTTAACTGCGGCAGCTAAAGACATCCAGTCCACTCCAGCATGCTGAAAAAACCGCTGGTCTTCACTCTGCAAGACTGCCTGAATCAATGCGGGTGAAATGCTGGGGTACCGAGTCCATTCCAATCGACGAAATTTCAGATCAGAACGCTGTTCCTGAATGAGCTCCCCATTTCTGTCGTAGAGCCTAGCTTCAGAACCCACCCAACGACTTTTCACCTCCGAAAAACTCGGGACAGTAGCCAAGGCAGGGCGACAGGAAGCCAAAACCAGAACCAAGATTGGCGCGATCAACCCGAGCCTAAAGAGCGGGATCTCCCGCTGCTCGATAAAAATCCTACTCAGCGACAAGGATCGACGCATTTGGAAGCTCTCCAAAAAGTTCAGGTGCGTACATCGCTTCGATTCGCGTATTGGGGAGATTCATTTCGCCGCTTTGATTTAGGCGAACCGTGTATTCAAAGCTCCATTGCCCTTTGGGTACGTATTGGTAGTAAGCTCTCAGCCCATCAAAAGCTCTTTCTTGGAAAGATAACTCTACCCACCCCTTGGATTTCTCTCCTGCTACCGAAATTCCAGAATCATTGCCTAATCCAGATCCCAAAACAGCTGCACCAGCCGGAATAGGATCATTTACCACGACCCAAGTCATTTCGCTTTGAGCCTCCAAATCCAGATGGATTTTCGCAATGTCGCCCTTACTCCATTTGCCTGGCACCTTTTGCTCCACCGGGATCCACTCTTTTTTTACCCTATAACCGTAGAATAGAGGTTCCTTCACAGGAATGGCGGCGCGACCTTGAAGGGTAAGCCAGGGAGCCCCGGTTCCATCTTGTTCAACAGAGAGGAGAGTTTTTCTATCCGGCCATGGAAATTCTTTTCTCTTTTCAGTTTGCCCAGGCTTCCAAAAGATCGAATCCTTTTCTTCTCCATCAATGGAGACCGTGGTGAACCCCTGAATGGGGTCTTTCTCGAAATCTCTCACAAATTGCTCAATGGCTAAGACACCCCATGCGTTTGCAGTTGTCGTGTCCCAATGCCCCTCTCTTTGGCGAAGGAGCACTCCGCGGGCTAAGCGCCCCAGGTCTGGCTTCCAACTCGGATCCTTTAATACAGAAAGCAACAAGCGGTTTGCGTCAGTGCTACCACTCGACATCATCCACCAGAGAGCCGCTCGATCTTCATTCGCAAAACTGAGCTGAGAGCCAGAAAAATTGAGACGGGAGCGTAGAATTTGATCGACCTCCTTACGTCGGTTCTCAACATCAGGAACATCTTTAACTCGTTCCAAGATTTCCTTCCAATCCAGCACCGCGGAGGTCGGCCAAAGTTGGGGTTCAATTTTTAACGACCCAGTCATTGCCCAGTTCGCTTCCCCATATCGAGAAATCGCTCCCAAGGCCGAAAGCTTGCGGATGGTGAGATCTGAAGACGGTAGCTCTCCGCCTCTCAGCAGTTTCCCTTGAACAAAAGCCTTCAAACCCTGAATTAATCTATTGCGAATAGTCTCAGGAAGGTTCCAGCCCGCCTCTTCAGATAGCGATATGACATAGGCAGTGAGCACATCTGATCCCTGGAGCCAGTTGGATGGAAAGAACTTCAGAAGACCATCTGAATCCAGAGAGTTAGGCATTTCATCCACTAAGGTCTTCCAAAACTTCTTGTCCCTCAGGGAAATCGCTCTCGAAACTTTTTGCTCCAAGCAGGAGAAAGGATAGTCCCTCATATAAGCTCGGACCCCTTCCAGCCCACCCGCGATTGAAGAATTCAAGAGAAGATCAACACCTCCTCTTCCAGGAAGATTTCCTGGCGGAGATTCGATGGGAGCTTCATAGACTCCCTTGAGGCGAACCAGCGTCGACTGAATCACTCTTTCTGGGACCGCTGGAAGTACTTTTTGTGTGATCTCAATGCGGTCCGTCTGAGACCCTGCCTGATTGCGAGCAGAAACTAGATATTTAAGATTCGAAATCCCATTTGGAATTCTCACAGGCCAACGAACAACTTGAGCTTCGTTGGGAGGTAACTGAAAATGATGAGCCTGGAGATCCTGAACTCCTGGAGCTTGGGCCGAAATGGAGAGATCCATTGGACTTTGGGTGGTATTGCGTACAGTGAACTCTAAGTTCAATTGATCCCCTTCCCGGGCCAAGGGAGGAATCCCAGGAAGGATCATCAGATCCTGCGTTGTTCGAAATTTGGCGTAGCCTGTTCCGAAGAGATTGACTCCAGCATGCGCCACAGCGGCCACTCTGAAACCCGTAATCGCATCGTTCATGGGAACTTGGATCTCAGCCTCTCCATTTGAGTCGAGGGGAACGTTCGCATTCCAATAAAGTAAGCTATTCAAGATCTGCCGCGTCGGGGATCGGCCGCCATCTCCTCCCAAGGGTAGAGCCTTCAGGCCGAAGTGTCTTTTTCCAATGACCTCACTCTGAGCAGTAGAGGTTTCAACCTCTTCACCTCTGAGCTGCATCATCGACTTGAGGAGATTCCAGCTTTCATTGTCCTTAAGTTGAAGTAAACCTTCATCAACAATGGCCAAAGCCACTTCCGCATCCGCAGGCGGAGGTGCTCCTAAAGGGGTAGCTACCTTAATTTTTACTTTTCCATCCTCTCGAACTTGGAAGACGTCCTTTGAGGGTTGAACCTGTACACTGAGCTCATAGGGTTTCCATCCGACTTGAATTTCCTTCAACCCCAATTTATAAGCTGGCCGACCCAAATCCACGAGTGCTGTGGGCTGTACATCGCCGACTCGCCCCCGGACAACAAGCACAGATACAAAGACATTGGGGGAATATTTTGGGAGGATCGGAAGTTCGATCACAGGATTTTTTCCCGAAATTCTCGTGACGAACGAGTCGATGACGCCTTCTCTTTCAACCGTGACCAAAGCGGTCGCTTCGCGGAAAGGCATTCTGACCTCAATGGAGGCTTTCTGCCCCACTTCATACTTTTTCTCACTGGGAACGAGGTCAATCCGATCCGAATCTTCCTGGGAAAACCAGTTCTCCTTCTCCCCGTAAACCCAGTCGCTCAGGTGAGACACTGACGTGCGACCTGCGTCATCTTGAGCTCGAGCTTCCAGCTGGACTTGTCCACTGATTTTTAGAGAGGCCTTGCATTCTAGAACCCCGTTTTCGGCAGTTCTTCCAGAGCAGACCTTGCCATGCCGATTCACCTCGTACTTATTGTCATACGAATAGAATCCCCCTACCAAGCGTTTACGATGTGAATAATGTTCAACGCCTAAAAGCTCAACCTCCACCGGGGCATTGGGAACGGGGTGACCCTTGAGATCGGTAACCACGACGTCGAAGCGATAGGCCTCCTGCTTCTGCCCTCTCCCACTTAGTTTAAAACCAATCAAACGTTCAGACGGGTAAACCTTCAGGGACTGGGAGACCGTTTGAGCTTCTCCATTTGGATCTCGATAGTCGAGTTCAATTCGAAAACTCTGGACTGCGGTCGAGGGTTTTCCAAAGTTGGGAATAACAAAGTGGCCCGTTCCCAAACGATCCAGCTGAAACGCCTGTTTAAATACAGCTTGTTCTTTTGAAGACTCTGCCTCGAATTCGCCCGTTTGAAACTCAAAATCCTCGAGCCCCGGAAACTGGACCGACCCCTCTTGGACGAGTTGAGCTCGGACCTGGACAGGAAGGTTGCCGGCGCCCCCTCCGGAAAGGTATTCAACAGAAAAATCAATTGGAATCTCCTTTGGATTGACCAGAGCCTCTGCGGGGGGCTTGATCTGAGCTCTCATGAGAGGAATGCGATATTCTTCAACCCGAAAGGATCCGGCCTCCCAGCTCTTCTCTTGGCGATCGTCGCCCTTCTTAACCAGACTCACGGTGTACACCCCTAGCTTGGACCCAGCCGGAATATTCCAGATGCTTTCGGCAGCTCCCCCTTTACGCCATTGAAGAGGAAACTCATAAGTCTGATTGCTCTCTTGATGACGAATCCGAATGAAATTTGGCAAATTGGAGAGGGCTACGGCTTCGATCCCTTCCATGGAGTGCCGACGAAAGAAATGCTTCATATGAACAGTCTCTCCAGCACGAAAGAGAGGACGATCAAAAACTGTGGTTGCATATTCTGGAGTGAGGTCATATCCCCCTAGGGCTCCGTAACGCCAGGGTTCGATCCCTCTATTCCAAGATGAATGTACAAAGCTGAAGTCACCCGACCCTGCAGACCCGGGTTGATCCCCTTTTTCAGCTGTAATAAAAAGTCCCCGCGCAAATTGCGAGTAGCCATCCTCGTCACGTGCGCAATTCTTTTCCAGGCTTGCAGGTAACTCCTGATTGATGCGCGCCGTACCGTCTGACTGCGTCACAGCGGAGGCAAGAATTTCTCCCTGGCAGTTTCGAACGGTGACCTTCGCATTCGAAACAGGTAAACCCTGGTCTAAGGTCGTCACCCAGACGAGAGACGACTGCCGCCCTCGCTTAAAGTGTACCGAGAGATTGGTCACCAACGCAGCCGTTGTTACGTAAAATGGGGCATTTTTACCTAAAAGAGCCTGACCTAGGCGCTGACTTTCAAGTTCGACTCGGTAGAATCCGGGCGTCTTCAAAGGAATTCCCAGTACCTCAAAGGCCTTGTCCCCCAGTTCGCGATGGATCGAAATCTTCTCCGATCTTAATTTCTCACTTTGGGTAAAAACCGATGCTCCACTCTCAGAGCGACCCAAACTGACAAGAGCGGCGATCATTTCAGAGAAATTTTCCGCTCCCAGTTTCAAAGCATTTCCAGAAATTTGCACTTTACTTCCACTCAATGGCGCTTCGATATTTCGCACCGTAACGGGAAGAATGGCTTCCGGGTTCGATTCCAAAATACCGAAGGAGGCGGGAAATTTGAGAAGCGGAGGGTATTCAGCCGTAGCCACTTCTAAAGGAAAACGATCTGCATTGGCCACGGGTCTTCCTGCATCATCTTTAAGTCCAGCGGGAAGAATCACTTCTATTTTGGAATTCTCCGGAAAGGGCCCCTTAAAGAGGACTTGCTGAACGTCTGAGTCTTCTTTGTTTGAGAGATCGTGCGGGAAGTAATCTTTCCCATTGGAAAAACGCAGCCGGACTTTTTTAGCGTCCTTCAAAGGAACATAGGTGTGGAATCGTACCCACATATCGGAGAGCGGGCTACAGGGAGCATCGGCGTTTTCCCTTTGGCAATTGAACTCTGCCTTAAATTCCGGACGGACTTGAAAGGAGAGCACCTGATCCCTACGAGTTACGCCCCCTCCTGGAGCCGCAATCCCCTTGCCCCAGATCAATTGAATCTTAGCTTCCGGAGGAAATCTCAGCTTTGCTTGAATCACCGTTTGTTCTTTTTTGGGCTCGGCTTCGCGGGGATCCTTCGGAAGCAATTGAACCGGAATCTTGTCTTGAATTCCATCCACTGAAAAGTAAGCATGGGACAAAACCGAATTGGGTTCCGCCTCCGCATCCAGCGTTAAGACAAAAATCTGCTCTTCATCAATAGCCCCCTGACCATCCCATGGCTCAGAGCTCTTGATATTGGGTCCCCCCGTATCGAATTCAAAAACCGTACGACCCTGAATGCTTCCACCGGATGACGTCTTCAAATTGGGATTCAAACTAAATCGACAATGCAGCCCAGCAGGTACGTCCTTTTCAAAATCGTAAACCCAGTTTTTTGGATCAGCCCAGTGTCCCTTCCCGGGTACGGGACAGGAGATTTGAAAAGGATCTACATCGCCTTGAATATCACCTAGGGCCGTGATCGCTTCAGAAAAGGAAGCGCGCACCTGCCGGACGTCCTTGACATCGCCTTCCGGGGCGAAAGTGGTGACTTCGGAGGTTGGACCACCCCAAGCATATTGCACCGCAGTAATAAAAATGAGGGCCCAACAGGAGATTTTGCTTCGCGTTTTCATGAGGCGGTTCTTCCTTAGTGGAAAAACTCCTTACACGAAGGCTTGCCGGTTCACAAATAAATCGTGGGGAGAGAGCCCCCGGAGCCTGGTACCTGGAGCCCGGTACCTGGAGCCCGGTACCTGGAGCCTGGTACCTGGAGCCTGGTACCTGGAGCCCGGTACCCGGAGCCTGGTAC
>Ga0206829_10046_pt1 | contig 47458 bp, 44 predicted proteins | sample Alteio_BWOrgCont_75_FD_152862 | JGI IMG/M metagenome (GOLD analysis project Ga0206829, IMG submission 152862) | Enriched cells from forest soil in Barre Woods Harvard Forest LTER site, Petersham, Massachusetts, United States -... | ecosystem: Environmental > Terrestrial > Soil > Temperate forest >... | reverse complement strand
CATTGAAAGTTGCTGTATACATTAATTTTCCCCTGTTTCACTTAACTCAACGCGCAAAGCCTAAGTCTTTGAAAATAATTCCTCCAATTGAAATCGTTGCAGAAGCAACACCCTTAAGCTAGTGTCTTAAGACTCAAGAGACACTAGCTAAGAAGCAAGGCCTGCAGGAGCTATGATAAAGGGAATACTATGAGGACAATAATTCACAAACCTTTAACAAAAGTTCTCAATCGAGCAGCTGATTGCCTTCCTTCTTCAGGAAATAGAAAAGCGCCTTCGAGCATAAAGGTGGCCCGAAGAGGAAGGTATGAATTGCAAGAATTTGAGAAAAGACCGAGATGAAAGCGATGATCAATTATAAAAGATTCACTTCATTTTTGTTTCGATTCTTTGACAACGTCGAATCAGAAACGTAGAGTATAGAAATTAATGTCGCAAAACGGGGTGCAGATGCTCAGTCACCATAACATAACAACAAGTAAGAACTTGAAGGCTATGCCCGCCGTAAAAGTCCTCGGCCCTGCATTGCTCGCTGCAGCTAAAATGCGCACATCCCAATGGAATGCTCGCTCAAAGCAACCCAAGCACGTTCAGCAAGAGATTTTGTTAAACCACTGCCGTACTGCAGCCAAAACAGAATTTGGCATTGCCCATGGTCTTGATCGTGTCCGTACATATGAGGACTTCAAAAGCAGAGTACCCCTGAGAAACTATTCAGATTTTGAACCCTACATTGACCGTATGCGCAAAGGACAAAAAGATGTTCTTTGGCCGGGGCTTATCCCTTACTATGGCCAATCATCTGGAAGCTCTAATACAGCTGCTCAACATAAATTTTTGCCAATTTCCATGGAGCAAATTCGATGGCAAAAAAGAGCAGGGTTTGATTTATTAGCACGCTATCTTACGCTAACAGGTGATCGAAGCTTTTCAGGAGGCTTTAACCTTGGGCTTTTTCCGCCAAGTACTTTGAAATCGGAAAGTCAAGGAGTCCATGTAGGTTCAAATCCAGGTATTATGCTGCGATTTATTCCTTCTGCTGCAAAACTAATTACAATACCTCGTGTCCCAATTCGTGACATCACCGACTACGAGCAAAAAATAACTGCAATCGCAGAACAATATTTTAATTTCGACGTGCGGTCTATTTCTGGAACGACATGTTGGTTTACGATCATGTTTGATCGATTGCTAGCAACAGCTAAAGCACGCGGAATAAAGGTCAACACGGTAGGCGAAATTTGGCCAAATTTACGAGTTCTTTTCGGCGGTGGAGTTTACGCCAGCCCTTATAAGAAAATCATAAATGAACAAGTTGGGCACCCCGTTGTTCTGATGGACAACTACAATGCAACTGAAGGCGGAATCTTTGCTGCCACTGACCGGTTAGAAGATAACGGGATGCTAGTTTTGCCTGACCGCGGAGTTTTTTTCGAATTTGTGCCGCGCGCTGAGCACGGGAAACCAAACCCGACACGAGTTCCACTTTGGGAAGTGGAACCATCAGTGGACTACTCCGTTGTGCTCACAACATCCTCAGGGCTGTTTGGGTACTATATAGGTGATTTTGTCCGATTTTCATCGATCAATCCGCATCGCTTGGAATTTACCGGGCGCGCCAGCGGGGTTCTTTCTCTCACCCAAGAACTCACTTCGTTTATTGAGATAGAGCGGTCAGTAGCCGTTGCCAATGAAGCGCATGAATGTACTACAATTGACTTCTCTGCGTCATCCGAGATTGGTTTTGACCAAAGCGGTAAAGGCCGTTACGTATTTTTTATTGAATTTCATCGTGCGCCATCCAATTTAGAAAAATACATCAGGACTATTGATGCCGAACTGTGCAATCAGAACAGGGTTTACCGAGAGCACCGCGAAAGAAATGTAGCAATTTTACCCCCGCGCTTGGTTCCTTTGGTACCTGGTGCTACAAAGAAATTTATGGACGCGCTTGGATACGGGAGCGTACAAAACAAGTTTCCAAGGATCATTGATGCGATACGAATGGAGCTTTTGAATACTTTCGCACAAAATAAATCAAGTTTTGGATCTGAGGTAAGTTCGACCTCAGATCAAGTAGAGTAGAGTTATTACGGAGTTCATATCAATAAAGATATGCCCATGGACAGGAGGAATAGAGTGAGCAGCAGGATTGGAGTATGTCTAGTTGGCGCAAATGGAGCAGTAGCTACTACAATAATGGCAGGCATTGCCTTGATGAAAAAGGGATTAGTACCACGTAGGGGTATGACCACCGAAGGACATCTCGGGCAAATGCTTGACCTCGCCCCACTTGAGGGCATGGTCTTCGGAGGTTGGGACCTACGAAACGATACTGCCTACGAAGCAGCAGTAGGACACGAGGTGGTCCAGCGCCACCTTCTGGATCAGGTAAAAGAGGAACTATCATCTTTTCGCCCATGGCCAGCAACTGCTTCATCGCGGTTTTTGTATAGCATGGCAGGCAAAAATTTGGTTGTTGCTAAGAATGCAAGGGATGAACTAAAGCAACTTGAGCAAAATATTTCTACATTTAAAATTGAAAACAGGCTTGAGCGCGTGGTTATGGTGAACTTAACCTCCACCGAGAAATACTGTGAATTAGAGGACGTTCACCAGAGTATTGAAGCCTTCGAAGCAGGGCTAGACTCTGATGACGAAAGAATTAGCCCTTCTATGAAGTATTTATACATTGCATGCAAGCTTGGGGTACCTCATGTAAACTTCACCCCGAGTCTATCAAAAATTCCGGCTCTGGAGCAACTAGCGGAAAAGTGTGGCGTTCCTATTGCAGGGGAAGATGGAAAAACCGGACAGACTTTACTTAAGACCGTTTTGGCCCCCGCTTTTGCAATACGCCAATTGCACGTAGACGGTTGGTATTCCACAAATATCCTCGGTAATAATGATGGGCTTGTCCTGAAGGACCCTGGTTCAAATAGAACTAAAGTAACCAGCAAACAGAATGTTTTAGATAATATTCTTGGATACAAGGTTGAGGACCATCAGGTTCATATTCACTACTACAAGCCTAGAGGTGACGCGAAAGAAGCATGGGATAATATAGATGTCTCCGGATTTTTAGGAGAGCGGATGCAAATTAAGCTCGATTTCCTCTGCAAGGATTCTATTCTGGCAGCGCCGTTAGTTATTGATCTGGTTCGCCTGATCGATTGTGCTTCTCGCTGTGGAGAAGCTGGGATTCAGCGTCAGCTTTCGTCCTTTTTTAAAGCTCCTTACCACACGCAAAATGAAGAACCAGTTCACGATTTATTTAAACAGAACGATCTACTTATGCGTTGGGCGGAAAAGGTAAAGGCAACAAGCGTGTCTTTTAAAGCATCAAAAATGTCGGGCCGGGATCACTCTAGTTCCTCGCATTATTTTCGCGCTAAGGACGAAACATGCCCCAACTAGCCATCTTTGGTGGCAAACCGTCGGTGCTTGCTTCCCAACATACACGTTGGCCAGTACTTAGCACGGACGATAAATCATCTGTACTCCAAGTGCTTGAGCGAGGCATACTTTCGGGTCCTTTCGCGCCCGAAGTAAGTGGGTTAGAACGAGAATTTTCGGCGTATGTCGGTGCGAAATATTGCTTGGCCACTAACAGTGGCACAGCAGCTTTGCACTTAGCCCTTGCTGCACTTGGAGTAGGTCCCGGCGATGAAGTAATTACCCCTTCATTTACTTTTGTAGCTACTGCACTTGCCGTTTTGCATCAAAATGCCGTCCCAATTTTCATTGATATTGAGTCCGAGACATTAGGAATGGATCCAAATCTACTCGAGACTGCGATTACACCGCGCACAAAGGCAATTATCCCTGTACATATTCACGGCACGCCTTGTGATTTTGGACGTATTCGCGAAATTGCTGACCGTCATCAAATCCCAATTATCGAAGACGCATGCCAAGCACATGGTGCACAATATAATGGAAAAAAAGTCGGCACACTGGGTCAAATGGGTGCATTTAGTCTTCAATCATCCAAGAGCTTAGCATGCGGTGAGGGTGGACTAGTAGTTACAGACAATAAAGATTTAATAGAACGAGCAAGTAGAACACGGATGTTTGGCGAAGACATCCGCCCTGCTGATTCTGATTTATTTAGAATTGAACGAGCACTTGACTCGAATCGTTCTTATGACTCAGTAACTATGGGTTGGATGTACAGGACTAACGAAATGTCTGCCGCACTAGCTCGTAGCCAACTTAAGCGGCTTGACTATTGGAATGCGAACGCTCGTCGCAATGCCGAATACCTTTCCCATGAGCTATCCTTGCTTCCCGGAATAACGCCACCAATTGTTCCATCAGATAGATCGAGCTGTTACCACAAATACCGCATTCGCTTAGATGCTACAAAATTAGGAGTTCAGGCTTCGCCACGGAAAGTAAGAGATGCAATGCTTCAAGCCCTAGTTGCTGAAGGCATTGATGCTGTACTATGGCAATCTAAACCTGTACCCGCTCAAACCCTTTTCAAAGAAAGACTTGGCTTTGGTCATGGTGTCCCATGGACACTTTCCTCGCCCGTTGATTATTCTATTTCTCAATTCCCGGAGACAACTCGACTTTTAGATAGTTCTCTTTGCTTATTTTCGCATACCTATCCGATTGCGGCTCAACCACTTGCGCTTTGCGAAGCGTATGTTGAGGCGTTTACCAAGCTTTGGCTAAAAATAGATGAAATTTTGGCCGCAAATCCCGATAGTCGGGCATGAAATTTCGAAAAATAAACCAGCTTTTTACATCTAAAGGCGGGCGATTCATCTCCGCCGCCATGGGTCTCGGTCTAGTATTTTTAATTTTAAATCGCGTGGGCTGGAATATTATTTTAATATCAGTGAATAAATCCGTAAATTATTTTCCACTTATTTTACTACTCGAAGCTGCCATTCTCATTTGCAGTATGAGCGCCCTAAGATTACTTTATGGGAACGATCGTCATAATTTGCCGTTGAGCGCATTAGTCCGGGCCGGACTTATCGGCTATGCTGTAATGGGGCTTGTTCCAGCTGGACGAACACTAGCAGAATCAACCCGAGCAATGATACTTAGTCGATATTCAACTGGACCTGGAGCTGCCGCTGCAGCGGCAAAATTGCAGGGAATTGCGTTACTCGCAATTGCTGCTATTTCAATTCCTGCCACTTGCGCCACATATTTTGCACTGGGACCATCATGGCCCTCAGCACTCATCGCAGGAAATATTCTGCTCACTAGCGCTTTAGGTTTTGGAATTCTATTGGCAGCCCAAACTTCACGGATTGGCTCTCGAATTGGAAAGTTAATTCCAAGCTTCAATAACTTCGGACAACAACTTGATGAACATTTTACCGGAAATAAACTAATCCCTTTTGGGCCTTTAGTCTTTGAGCTCCTCGGTAGAGTGCTTCAAGTGGTTCAAAACTACCTTCTTGTTGCCGCCGTAGGTGGAAAACTTGGGGTAGTCCCCGCTCTTTGCTCCGAGGCCTTTCATCTCGTTGGCGCGTCAGCAGGAGATTTAATCCCTGCTCAACTCGGAGCAACTGAGTTCAGCTACCAATATTCTGGATCTGCATTGGCACTTCAACCAGCTGAAGCCGTATCGATTGCTTTGATAGCCCATTTAGCACAATTAATCTGGGTAATAATCGGGCTGCTTGTTCCCGTAATTTGGCCGAATACCGTTAGGACAAATGCTAGTCCTTTTCTTACAGAAGCTAAATTGTAGGGCCTGGCTTAACTAAGTTTTGCTAGATTTGCTAGATTTGCTAGATTTGACCTTGTATACTAAATTAAGATGGGACAAACTCGGATAGACCCAAGAAGATATCCAATCGTAATCCGAATTATAGACGGGTATATAGAAGCCTCTCAGCCGGATCTGTCAATCTACCGAGTGCGTGGAAAGTTTGACGACGTACGCAAAGCTGAAGATATTGGAAAAATTATTTTGGATGTCATGAACGAAGCGACTATCAAATATCACGCTCTAATTTCACGGCATGAAAAGATCCCCTCACCATCCTATCCTAAAAAAAGCATATTCTTTCCAACTGAAGCTACATTGAGTATGAGTGAGGTTGCAAAGTACTTAGGAACTTCCCACGACACGGTACGTCGACTCTGTCGAGATGGAAAATTAAATCCCACATTAACTAGAGGGAAGCACCGACGGTTTCGATTCAATGAAATTCAACTATTCCGAGAGCGATCTACTTGAAATCAAGATTAGCCTTTAGCCTAGAATTAACCAATAGCACTACTCAACTCCTACAGACAAAAAGAACACCTATTAGATTACTTTATTTTATAACACTCAAAAATAAACACTAAATCTCAGATATAAGTGTTCTAAATTAGTATTACAATTAAAAATACACAAAAATAACTCTCTATTTTCTTACTTATCATACTTATTTACGTTACTCACTTATGTAATTTTTAAGTCTCACCCGCACATTTATCTTACTTATTTCCAATACGTGCTCACTCACATACGTTATTTATAAGTATTATTACTACTGCTTCCATGCATACCTCCTTTAGCTGACTTACTTCAAATACTCCGTTCGTTATAATAGTTACTGATATACTAAATAACTCTTGCATCGGTAAATTATTCCGTTAGTTTATAACTATGAATGATCGAATTATTTTGAATGGCAGCGTCAAATGCGAAGAATAGCTATTTCAAATGGAAAGGGTGGAGTAGGAAAGACAACAACTACGGCTAATTTAGGGGCTGCCCTCGCCCGCGAGGGAAAACGCGTCATCTTAATAGATATGGACCCCCAACAATCGCTGACCGATTTTTTCTTGGTTGATGTCGAGGGTCCTGACGCAGTTACATTAAAAGATTTACTATTATCTGATAAGGTCGATCCAAATAGCGCAATTGTCAGCCTCACGAAAAATTTAGATCTGATTCCCAATAGAGAAGATATTGCTGCGTTTGAAACCGCCTTCAGCTCATTAAAAGGTGGGCCATTTCTATTGCGCACATTACTCTCTAAAATCAAAGGTCCATACGACTACTGTCTTATCGATACTCCTCCTAGTCTCAATGTTTTCGTAGACCAAAGTCTCATTGCTGCTGAGGACGTGCTCATCCCGCTTAAGCCTAACGATGTCGATATGAAAGCCACAGAACGATTTCTTTCTACAGTCGAAGCAGCTAAAGAAATGAACCCAAAACTTAAAATTTCTGGAATTGTCTTCACTATGATTAAGCCAGGTAGCAAATCTCACATTGCGTTTTCGGGCATTTTTAAGGGCGATGAATTAGAAAAAGTAGTATTGGAAACAAAAATACGGGATACTGTAAAACTTGGAATTACAAGCACAAAAGGCCAAGATATTTTTCAATTTGACCCAAAAGGAATTGGCGCTCAAGACTATCTCAAACTAGCAGAAGAGGTAATGAAATGGAATTAAACGTACCAACAATAGCCCAACGGAAAGCAGCCCGCCGCAATCAATCGAGTTCCCAAGAATCAATTGTTGTTGACCAAAATACGAGGATTGCTGACTCGGTCGAGAGTCTCTCATCGGGCACTATTACTACACCGTCAGACCAATTAATCACTAAAGAGGCCTCTCCGGAGGTTACCCTAAGTACGGCTGAAAATATGACTCCCAAATTATCAAGTGAAAATATTCAACCTAAAATTGATAGAAATACGCTCATTGCATTGGCTCGATCAATGGGCCTGGAACTTTCAGCACCAAAAAGAATATGGATAAAACATAGTTACTCCGTAACACCCGAATCTAAAGAAACATTTAGTCATTACTGCGAGGTACTTGGATTCAAAATGCAAGACGGGCTCGAAGAAGCTTTTCAAGATTGGTTTAAGAAAAAGGAATCTGAATACCAAGCGATTAATAGTGCAAAAAATAAATAGGCAGAGTTTTTAATTTCAAATGATAATTGGCGAATCGCACAAACGTCTACTCTTCCTTCCCGTTTTGCTGATTCCGAAGCCTGAATGATCCTATCTTCACAAGCACAAGAGTAGACGTTTGTGCCGAATCTCTATAGAAACTCTTAAATTGCCCATTTTCCCTAATGCAGGCCATCCCTTTTGACCGGCCTTTCAGACTATCTGAATACGACTTTTTACCGTTCGATTGTTTTTAACTATTAAACTTTCTAGCTGAAATTCTCATAAACAGCCTATCTTAAAATTTAAGAGTAGACGTTTGAGGTGAGCGAATAATTTTTTACCGTAACCTGTTCTGCAGGACTAGGTTTATTGTAAAATACATATGAAAACCCCCTTATTCTAGTAACATTTACCTAAAAAATGCAAATTAAATAATATAATTTTAGCAATTTGCCGCAACGCTACAGAGTAATATTAAAAATGCCCCTCACTTAATTTCAAAGCAAGAGTAGACGTATATGCCGCAAGAGTAGACGTATATGCCGCAAGAGTAGACGTATGTGACCTAAAGCTTGCTATAGAATTACTAAGAGTAGACGTATATTACTAAGAGTAGACGTATATGCCGCAAGAGTAGACGTATATATACGCAAGAGTAGACGTATATGCCAGCTGCTACTAACAATTTCCAGTAGTTACAGAGTTATCCACAATATTTTTTGCTGTAGTAGTAGTATTATATATATTATTACTACTACAGAACGGATAAAATATTTGAGAAATTTACTATGACTTTTAGCGAGCAGTTACCCTCACCTAGAGAACTTAGACAAATGACATCCAGACCTGAAAATAAAATTTCAACTCGTCCCAGATTTGAAATGGATGGAGTAGCTGCGGCATGGCTCCTTTTTCAATTTAGTCGGCAAAGTAAAGAACAAACTGCTTCGCATACTATTCGAACGATTCTTCCAAGTGGTGATCTCAAAGTAGTAAATATTGAAGTGGAGTGTATGATGACCAAAAAAGGCCTGGGAGATAAAATAATGCCGGCTGGCTTACCGGGAGCATTTGCTCAAGATATATTTATTGGTCTTATGGACCATCTTGTTAATCAAATCCGTTCCACTCACGCTGACTTAATCGCTCGAGCACAGACTGCTGGTCTCAAGGGAGTTAGTTTGCCGCCCAGCTGTACTGAAGTTTATTTCAAAAATAAAGACTTAGCGCATCGAATGCAGATTTCTGAAAAGAACGTTCGCATTACTGAGGCACTGGAACATCTTCATAAAACGCACATTAAAATACGTGGCTGTATATATAGAAATGGAAAGGAAGAGTCCGTAACTCACGACACATACTATATTCCAGCTCTAACAGCTGGGAAGCGATTGCGAGGGGGTATGGAAAAAACTGAATGGCAAAGGGCCAAGTTTGATGACGTTTTAGTGCGAGAAATTTTGCATGGATATATCGCACAAATGGATACGGATAAATTGTTACGTTTACCTTCTGGGGCGCCTCGGAAACTCTACACACTTTTGGCGGCAAAAATCCTTGAACGAAAAGGAGGGAAGAATATAGTTATAACAAGCGACGAAATAATTAATACGCTTAGAATAAAAAAACACGTATATAAGAAACTTGCAAGAAGATATTTTCAAAACCTTATTGATGCTTCAATTATTTGTAATTATTCATTTGCTGAGCATCGTGGGATCGATGTTGTAGTATTTGAACTAGCTAATCAACATACGTTGAAACCATTTCCGACATCCCAATCTCTTTCTGAGGATTTTTTTAAAATGTGTCAAGAAGTTGCAAAACGAGATTTGGCTTTTCAGGAGGTGCTTAGTCAGCCTGATTCTTGCGATTTAGATACTACAAATCTTGCGACAATTCTTCGCAGTTATGAAGGCGAAATTGGATTTGAAGGAAAACTCTATCCAAAAGTCATTTTGTGGGCAGATATCCTTGTTTATAATCGAACAAAAGGGCAACAAATCAAATCCATAGTAGCCTTATTGAAGTCACTATTGAAAAAAGATCAAGAACCAGTGGCGTCACATGGCTTTAAACCGATTGATGTACGATTTAAAAAGCTTGAGGCAACTTTTGAAGCACAGCAGTCTATTGAAAAAGCGCAAAAGCTTAATGAGGTGGAAGAAAAAAGAGTCAAAGATACGGCATTATATGCCTGGAAGGGGTATACAGATGCTCAGAGAGAAAGAATAAGGCAGGTGATTCAAGAAATTCTGTTCGAAGACAGCGAATCCAATCCTTGGCAACCACAACCAAATTTTTATGAATTTAGAGCATTAGAAATATTGGAATCAGCAATTAATCATGGGCTGCCAACGAGTGATGTCACGGGATTATTGAAATGGTACAAAGAACGTAATCGTCTAGCTCAACCTTTGTAATATAGCATCCATGAAGCTATCAAATGCAATTTTTTCAAGAGTTCGTAAGTACGTTATATTTAAAACGATTCCTTCTAGCGATTTTTCTATTTGACCCTTAACTGTTGAAAGATGCTTGTCCTCGTCCCGAATAATACTGTTCAGTTTATTTAAAAACCCGCACCTTCCAAGAAAATCATTATAAAGGGGGTAAACTCCAGCTGCTCTTTCTTCAATCAATAAAGTTGTTAAGAGATAATTTAGATGTAAATTTTTTTTTGAAAGGGCTTTTTCTGCAGCACAATCTATAGTTTGAAAGTAAAGTTTACTTTCCTTTCCGCATATCAAATGTTCATCTCGATAAGAAGTTAGCAGACCCGAACTTAATTTGAGTGCCAGGTGTTTTAACAACTGAGCGTGTCGAATCTCTTCAGCAATGTGACCAAGTAATTCTTCAGAAATTTCTCGATCTATTTGGCTTTTAATAATCTTACGGGAACCAATATACTCAAGTAAGCTAAACGTGTTCAGAAGCAGTGCATGAAGTTCGTTCCGGTTCCCTATTTGTTCTAGAACCAGATTAAGCTTTTCCACTCGGATTATTCCTCAATTTCGCACTTAGATAAAATAAATTTATTTGATTCTCGAATATCATTAATTCGTTAAGAAATTCAATTTTATTCTCTGACATCGAGTCGATTAAGATCAATAGGAGGGACTACTAACTCTAGTCCCTCCTTGCCCCCAACGCTATTTACCCCTTGAGTCGCACACATTGACTAGGAATTACCCCCCGGTGCTCCCTAACCAACGACAGGTACTTTAAAGCATTCGGTGTGCCAGAAGATAACGATCCATCAGCTTTGGCAGGCTGTTATTGAACCCTGAAATAAAATATCGAAATTAATAAGGATTTTTAAGTTTGAATGGATATTGATTAATAGAGAAATTGCTGAGGGATGGGCAGAGATTGAAAAAAATGACACCGGTGCGAATCCGGCACCATAATTTAACGCCCACCTCAAGCGTTTGACAAAAGGACTATTAGGCATCAGACTCAGTTAGAATAAGGACTGTGGAAATTGAAAGCTATTTATGAGAAGCGAACTTGGCTTGTAAGAGTAAGTTTTTTCTTTGTATTGATTGCGGTAGATCAATTAACTAAAGTTATTGCTAAAGTTATCCTTTCTACGTCTGGAATGCTTAATTTTCTAGGGGGAACGTTTCGTCTTCAATATACCGAAAACCCTGGCGTGTTCCTAAGTTTAGGAGCGAATTTGGCAGAGGAACAGCGATTTTGGATTTTTTCTGTATTGATACCTATTTTTTTGATTCTAGTGAGTACGTTATTGTTCGTAAAGAGCACAAGTAACCTATTTAAAATAGGGTTAAATATGATAGTGGCGGGAGGAATTGGAAATTTAATTGACCGATTTTATCGTGGTCGTGTTATCGATTTTATGAATATTGGAATAGGAAACGTTCGAACAGGAATATTTAATGTTGCTGATATTGCAATTATGATTGGAGTCATAATAATTGCTTATGAAACGGTTAAGTCCCAAAAGAACGTGTATTGACTATTTGATTTTAAGGATAAGAGGTCAACATCTTTGAAGTTCGAGAAAAGGCTTTAGCTTTGTTTCAATGAGGAATTTCGCTTTAACTAAATTCACGTCGTTGGCAGACTTTAATCCATTACAAAGTTCACTCAAAATTTCTTGTTCGATTATACCTACCTTGTAAGCGAGCAGGTATGGGACTCGGCTAAATGTGATGAGAGAATATCTCGAAATGTAAGTTCCTAAGAACGATTTTTCCAAGATTCCCTCTACTTCCTTTTGCAATAAGAAGTGGGGCAACCTCACTTTGTCGCGCATTTCAATGAAGTTTTCGATAGCCATGTCGGCTATCCCGTCGGTGTCCGGCTTGCGATGTAATGAAAAGCGAGAGAATATTTCCTCCCAATTTTGATAGGAATTAAACATTTGATTCAAAATTGAGCAGTCTTCGAATCCGCAATTCATCCCTTGCCCAAAAAAGGGAACAATTCCGTGAGCCGCATCGCCGAGTAAAAGTAATCTTCCTTTTATGTTCCATGGCGTACACTTTACAGTTCCCATGCGACCTATTGGATTCGATAGAAATTGATCCGGTAGATTTGGGATAAGCGATACTATATCAGGGAAGTTGTCTTGAAAAAAGGTGCTGACTTTAGTTCTAGATTTCAGAGAGCTAAGACTTGTTTCACCTTCATGTGAAAGAAAAAGTGTACACGTAAAGCTTCCGTCTTTATTAGGCAAAGCAATAAGCATATATGAACCGCGAGGCCAAATATGGAGTGAATTCTTATCAAGAAGGAATGTATTTTGTGGACCCGGCGGTAGTAATAATTCTTTATATCCGTAATCGAGTTCACTATACGCACAAGAATGTCCGGGAAGGCTCATAACCTCCTTCCGGATTACAGATGATGACCCATCGGTAGCTAGATATACGGGATGAATGATTTGTGAAAGTTTTCCATTATTTTCATTCCAAAGCGTAAGCTCAGATGTTTCAATATTTAGCCGAATAGCTTTATTTTGAAAGTGAACTTTTACCAAGCCGCTTTCCTCCGCGAGAGCCAATAGTGCTTTGTTAAGACCTCCTCTGGACATGGAGTAAATACAATCTCCGTTATGAGTGCTGTAGGGTTGAAATTTGAGGTTTCCATGCAATAAATGAATCATGCGCCCTTTCATAGGGATAGCTTCTTTAAGGATGTGATCTTCAAGGCCTACTTCCTTCAAGGCATGTAAACCTCTTGTGGAGACGGCAAGATTAATTGATCTGCCACTAATTTTATTGTCAGACCGAATATCTGATCGGCGTTCATAAAGATCGGATCTAATGCCCTGTTTTGCTAAATATATTGAGAGGAGAGAGCCTACTGGTCCAGCACCAATTATACCAACATGATTATGATCTTCGCTCAAAAATGTCATATGACAATAGTTATAACGAACGTGATAGTTCGTCCAAAGTTTTTACAAAACTATAGATTTCTGAAAAGTTGTTGTAAAGCGACACTGGTGCTACTCGAATGATATTAGGCTCTCGAAAGTCACAAATAATTCCTCGAGCTGAGAGTTTATCCAAAAGGTTGCGAGACTTTCCGTTGATTCTAAGAGAAAGTTGGGATCCGCGCTGGTCTGGTTCCGAAGGGGTGATAGAGCGGCAATTATCTGGAAGCATTTGAGTCAAAAGATATTCCAAATAGCCCGTGAGATTTTTCGATTTGGATCTAAGGCGGTCCATTGACGCGCTGTCAAAGATTTCCATTGAAGCTCTAAGGGCGGCCATTTGGAATATTGGGGGATTGCTAAGCTGCCACCCCTGTGCGCCTGCAATTGGATCAAATGTCGAATTCATTTCAAAACGTGTGTGCTTGTTGTGTCCCCACCAACCGGAAAAGCGTGGAATATCGATTTTTTTCGAATGCCGTTCGTGAACAAAACACCCAGCTAATGCTCCAGGCCCAGCGTTCAGATATTTATAACTGCACCACACTGCAAAGTCGGGCCCCCATTGATGTAAATTCAGATTAAGATTTCCTGCTCCATGCGCCAAATCGAAACCAATAAGGCACCCCTTTGAATGAGCGGCTTTGGTTATGGCTTGAATATCAAAAGCTTGTCCAGTCAAATAGTTAACACTTCCAATAAGTATAAGAGCTATTGATTCACCTGTTTCTTCTATTTGTTTTACAATATCTTCATTTCTTAAAATGGTTTCGCCGTGTCTAGGTTTTAGTTCCAGAATAGCGTCTTTTTCCTTTAGGCCATGAAAATGTGCCTGAGATCTCACGGCGTACTGATCAGAGGGGAAAGCCCCACCTTCAATTAAGATCTTATTTCTTTCTGGCGTGGGCCTGTAGAAGGAAACCATCATCAAATGTAAGTTTACGGTGAGTGTATTCATTACGACAACTTCAATTGGGAGTGCGCCAACGAGCCGCGCTGTTTGTTCAGTTAATAGCTCGTGGTAAGGGAGCCAAGGATTTTTTGCATGAAAATGTCCTTCGACACCTAACTTTGCCCAATCGTCTAGTTCCTGATCTATATATTCTCTTGCTTTCCGTGGCTGAAGGCCAAGTGAGTTTCCAGCTAGATATATGCAGTTTTTTCCGCTCGAAGTCGTTGGAATATGAAATTGGTTTCGATAGTGGGAAAGATGATCGCCTTTGTCTAATTCATGTGCCAGATTTTCGCTAGTATCAAAAAGTTGATTATTCATAGATAAAATTGTCTCAGCTAAAAAGGGTGTTTTCAGTCTTACCCAGCCAGGCTAATGCCGACCCCTTCAGTAAACGAAGTTTGGTCGTATTGCTCAGCGAGGAGTTCCTTTCAATTGCGTATCCAAGAGAATTGTCTCCTAGCGGAAATGGGTAGTCTGTTCCAAGAGCGACACTATTTTCCCCAAAAGTGTCTAATATAAAATGAAGAGTTCTTAAATCATGAACAAGAGAATCCACAAAAAATTTCCCAAGGTAATGCGAAGGTTGAAATGGATTGTCTATTGCGCATAGATCAGGACGTGCGTGGAATCCGTGTTCAATACGACCTAATGTTCCAGGAAATGCCCCACCACCGTGCGCGAAAGCAACTTTAAGAGTGGGTAGTCGTTCAAAAATGCCACCAAAAATCATAGAACAGATAGCCAAAGAGATTTCTGCCGGCATGCCTACTAGCCAAGGGAGCCAATATTTCTGCATTTGGTTTTGACCCATCATGTCCCATGGGTGTATAAAAATTGATGCACCAAGTTCTGCGGCAGCTTGAAAAACGGGAAACAACGAGGGTTCGTTCAAGTTAAAGTCATTTACGTGGGACCCGATTTGAACTCCTGAAAAGTTTAGTTGAGTCATACAGCGATGTAATTCCTGAATTGCCAGATCGGGGGACTGAAGCGGAAGTGTTCCGAGCCCTATAAATTTTCCAGGATTTTCTTGAATCACTTGAGCGATGTGATCATTGAGAAAGCGTGCCAAATCGTTTGCATGAGTTGCTTTTGCCCAATAGCTGAACATAACAGGAACAGTGGACAAAACCTGAACATCGATGCCAGCTTTCCCCATATCGTCGAGTCGAACGTGTGGATCCCAGCAGTTGCTTTCAATTTCGCGAAAGAACTTACCATCGTCTCTAATCATGCGAGCACCGCAAGGACGATGGTGTTCCAATTGAATGAAGCCGCCGTATCCAAACCTATCTTTAAAGTTGGGAAGTTTAGGTGGAATAATATGCGTGTGAATGTCAATTTTCCTGAGCACGAGTTCCACAATTTTTACAAATGGTATTGGCACTATTTCCGTAAAAGCGGTCAAAAACGGGAGAAAGTTGCGTGACAATGTTAGTTATATGTAAATATTCTTCATAAAGTTTATTTCCACAATCTTGGCAAAACCAAGCGAACCCATCTAGTTCATGTGGAAGGCGCCTTCTCTCTAATACAAGTCCAATGGTACCAGCAGGTCTTTGTGGAGAATGAGGAATTTTCGGCGGTAGTAAATAAATATCTCCTTCCTGAATTAGGACGTTTCGAATTTGTCCAGACCGATCTAGGGTCCGTAAAGTTATATCTCCTTCGATCTGGTAGAAAAACTCTTCTCCCTCGTTGATATGAAAATCGGAACGTGAGTTGGGCCCTCCTACCGCCGTTACCATGAACTCTCGATTTTCCCAAATTTGCCTATTTCCAACAGGAGGTTTTAATAAATGGCGATTGTCAGCAAGCCAAGTTTTCAAATTAATTGGAAAGAAATCCTGATCTAGTTTCATGGTCCACCCTTATAAGGCAGCAATACATTTTAATTCAATCGCAATTGGAGTTGGTAAGCTAGTAACTTCTATTGTAGTGCGGCAAGGCGGATTTTCTTTAAATGACTCGGCCCATATTCGGTTATATGTCGAAAAGTCATTTTTCATATTTGTTAGGAATACTGTGATATCTATTAGTTTATCCCAGTGTGATCCGGCCTCTTCTAAGATGTATTTTACGTTCTTAAAGACAGAGCGACATTGAATTTCAATGTCGTATGCTATTACTTTGCCGGCAGCATCTAATTGAACGCCCGGTATCGATTTTACGCCCCGTTCTCTAGGTCCAATTCCCGAAAGAAAAAGCAGATCTCCTACCCTTCTCGCATGAGGGAAGCGACCAACTGGTTCTGCTGCTCTCGAAGAGTTTATTTGATTCATATATTCCACGTATTGTTCTCCACGTCTATATTTTGAAACATATATTTTTCTGCTCGGTAAAAAAATTCAGAGCATCAATCCCGCCCTCTCGTCCAAGTCCGGACGCCTTAATTCCGCCGAACGGAGTGCGCAAATCTCTTAGCATCCAACAATTTATCCAAACCATTCCAGTTTTAATCGCAGCAGCGATCTGATGCGCTCGTTTAAGCTGGTTTGTCCAAATGCTTGCCGATAAGCCATATTTGCTGTGATTTGCTAGATCTATGACCTCTTGCTCAGAGTCGAAAGGAGTGATCGTTGCAACCGGCCCAAAGATCTCATGTTGGTTAGTTTGGCACTGAATGCTAAGATTTTCGATGAGAGTGGGGGATATAAACCACCCATTTTCACATCTTCCACGTAAAGAGGCTCTGTTTCCCCCTGTCAAAACTGAACCCCCATCGTTTTTTGCACTGTCAATAAAGGCCAGAACTTTATCCATATGTGACTTAGAAATCATTGCACCTTGAGTAGTTTCTGATTCTAGGGGGTCACCAATCTTCAAATGGGCAATAGCGGCCACTAGCTCTTCTTTGAACCTGGAAAAAATTGGACGCTCAACATAAATTCTAGAGCCACATAAGCATATTTGACCCTGGTTCGAGAATGCAGCTCTTACGGTCTCAGTTAAGGCCTCGTCGAAGTTTGCGTCTGAAAAAACGATATTGGGATTCTTACCACCCATTTCAAGAGAAAGTTTTTTAAATAAAGGTGATGCGGTGCGTGCAATTTCAGATCCGGTATCAGTACTGCCTGTAAAGGAAATTGCCTTTATATCAGGATGGGAAGAAAGATTAGAACCAACTTTAGGACCAGTGCCGTGAACGATATTTAAAACACCGGGAGGTAGCCCAGCTTCGATGCATATCTGCGAAAGCAGATATGCTGTCATCGGAGTGAGTTCGGACGGTTTGGCAACAACTGTATTACCAACCGCGAGAGCTGGAGCAATTTTCCAAGTCAATAAGTACAAAGGTAAATTCCACGGAGATATGCAACCTACCACCCCAAGAGGGGCTCTTAAAGTATAGTTGACTGCAGTCTGATCAGTGATGTGGCATGCGCTGGAATATTGAGAAATAGCATCTGCAAAAAAATCAAAATTTTGTGAGCTACGGGCAATGTCAATCTGAAGCGCCATTGTCACGGGTTTCCCAGTATCGATTGACTCTGCCCTAGCAAGAGCAGAAGAGCGATTGGAAATCGCGGCGGAGATCTTGCGCAGTATTTGGGATCTCTTTTGTATTGGAGTTGTACACCATGCGGGAAAGGCAAGATTTGCTGCCTCAATAGCGCGCAACACGTCAGTGGTATCTGAGTCTGGGACGTTCGAATAGATTTCTCCGGTAGCAGGCGAATAGTTTGGCAGGTATTTCCCTTCGTGGGGATGAACTAAGTCGCCCGCAATATAATTTCTTATTATTTCCATAATACTAATGTCCCCGAAAACCGCTGGTTTAACATTTTTTAATTAAAATAGCTCGAACTGGAGATGCATCGGCATTTTTAATTTTCAGTGGCAAAGAGATCAAAGAATAGCAACCATCAGGCACATTATTTAAAACGATACCCTCTAAAATCGCCATATTATTCTCATATACCGCTTGGTGGCTTAATAAAGATCTATCGTCGCAAGGGTCAATTGACGGGGTGTCAATGCCTACAAGAATGACGCCCCGTTTCGCGATAGAATGAATAAGTTCAGGAGAAAGTGATACAAAGTCAGAACTCCAACTACTAGGATTTGGATAAGACAACGTTTTAAATAGGATTCTTTTTGCCTCGACTTTAACGCCCGTAAGATCTTCTAATAAAATTCTGCTGCTGCGTGCTTTTTTAATGGTGATGACCTGACAGTCACCTAAATAGAAGGTTAAATCCCTTTTATCAATTCCTTCTCCATTTGGATTATAGTGGTTTGGGGCGTCTGTATGGGCTCCAAGGTGCGTTGAAGTGTTGATTGATGAAAGTAAAATATTTCCACCAGTTTTAAAATCAATAGTTACTAAATGCTTAAATTCAACGTCACCAGGCCACACAGCAATTGATTCGGATAATTCAGGAGATATGTCGTAGTACTCTATGTTGTTTTCAATCATAAATTGTGCTGCACTGAGTTGAAAAGCGGAAGACTTTCAGTTTTGCCGAGAAAGTGAATCATGGCATATCTGGTGAGGTCAAGGATAAGGAGAAATGAACTTGGATAAAATTAAAATTTTTGAACTAGCTGAACTTTTGGATTTTGCAACTTTAAATCGTCAGGAAGTGAAAAGATTGACATTAACTCAACCGCAACTCACTTTAAGAGAAGCATATTTAATTCAAGATGAAGGGATATCCCTTCGTGTAGCACGGGGAGAAAAGACACTTGGGTTTAAACTGGGACTAACGTCAGAAGCAAAGCGGCAACAAATGAACTTAAATTCTCCTATCTATGGAATATTGACGGATAGGATGTCTCTTGAAAATAGAAAGTTAATATCATTGCGAGAATCAATCCATCCAAAAATAGAGCCTGAAATTGCATTTTTCATAGGCCGAGAAATAAAAGCCCCTATTTCTTTGGAGGAGGCGTTGGATGCTTGTACCGGCGTATGTGCGGCGATGGAAATACTCGATTCAAGATTCGTTGACTTTAAATATTTCTCTTTGCCGGACGTAATTGCGGATAATTGTTCCTCCGCATTTTTTGTGCTCTCGAATACTATTAAAAAACCGAGTGAAATTGATGTCTCCAACTTAGAGATGACAATGTGTATCAATAATAGACCCGTTCAAAAGGCCTATTCTGGTGCAATTTCATCTCATCCTGGAAAGTCTATAGTTCAGCTTTGCGACCTTCTAGGTACCAGGGGATTAAGCGTGCCAGCAGGTAGTTTAGTTTTGGCTGGAGCCGCAACTCAAGCGGAGCCATTGGAGCCCGGTATGGAGGTGCGCTTGACGGTGGAACATTTGGGCGAGGTTTCCTTAAGCGTTGTCCAGGAATAACCAAAAGTGAGTAAAAATTACTTCCTATAAAGGCAATGTGCGCCCACTATACTCGTCAAATTAGATAGGAACTCAGCTAAAAGAGTAAAAAATGCAATGACCCATTGCGATTCAATGGCGCGACTTTTGCTTTGGCCTGCCGTGCGGTTCGAACGCGGAAACGCGATAGAAATTAAGAGATTAGCAAGGGGGGGGGGCATGGCAGAAGATTTGTGGGGGTCTCATCTATTCGTGTTTCTTATGGCAAGCGCAGCTTTATCCGCTACTTTTGGGTGCTCTAAGAGTGCCGACAGAAAAGACGGCATATCTGACCAAAATATCGTAAAAGCCGGGGATCCAAATCAAGAGCGGATAATAGGGGATTCTCAATATAAATTTAATATTCTAGGGCAAGCCGCTTTTCAATCGAAGATCAATCGGGGTGAAGTCAAAAGCCCAATAGCTAAAATTGCCGAAAAAGTAGTTGATGCAGCGATCGTTGATGGAGATCTAGATCGAGGCACCCCTTCTTTCGAAAACGGGACAAATCTATCTTCAGACTTAGCGGCTCTTTCTTTGATGTTTGGAATGCCAATGAAGATGTTGAATCAGCCAATGGTATTTGGATCTATCATCAGTAAAGTGTCTGATAAAAATAATGAAGATCTTGGAGATATTAAGTTGGGGGATGTTCCTCCGTTTCAAGTTGAGTTGATGCTGCGAAAGACTACCAATCAGTCTTCCGTCGTTACTGTTTTCGATTGTGGAGAAGACTGTGCCAAAGTTGCGGGCAGAAAATACTTGATGGACATTCCAGTAACAGGTATTGATTCTGAAAATAATATTGTTTACTTGAATCTGGGGGCATTAGGAAGTGAGCTAGACCTCACAGTATTTCGAAAAGGTGACCCGGTTTTAGCTAAATTTAAAGCTAACTCCAGCCAGACAGTAAGATTTGATTATTCAAATAGAACACTAGTGTTCGATGTCGAAGCCCATTTAATTGCAGCAAATGCAAGCGTAGAAAATCCTTCATCAGATGAAATAATTATAACAAATCGCTGGTTTTTTAAGCCAGAAGCTCCGTTTAATTCTTCGTTTGTATCAAGAAAAGCGACTCCTGGGGTTGGTTTTTTTATGACCAATTCGAACACTGACCCTTTGATCGAGCGGTGGGATTTCGATCTTCGAGAGTCGAATCAGGGTATAAAATACTACATTAAGCATGTGCCTGAAGAATTTCAAGCTGCTTTCGCCGGTTCGTTCGATGAATGGAACGAAAAACTTTATAATGTCATCGGGAAAAAAGTATTTGATTACGAATTTATTCCTGAGGGAGATCCCAGAAACGACCTCCTGATTCCAGGGGACGTTCGCTATAATGTGCTCGAGTGGGATCTCGATAATAAAGCGAGTTACGGAGGGCTTGGCCCAGCATTAGCAAATCAGTATACTGGGGAGGTCTTTCACGCCAACGTCTTGATCCAGGGGCCTACAATTGTTGAGCTCTACACAAAATGGTTTAAGGTAAATCAAACTGCCGCGAGTTTAAGAGCATCTGGACGTAACTTTGAAGCCGATAATTTATTAGAAAGAACTTCTATGGAATTACGATCAAAACGTAAAAGCATCTCTGATCGGTCCTTCGAATTAAAATTAAACAAGAATTTGCATATGAGAATTCGATCAAGAGAAGGAGCTTTGCAAGACTCAATTGTGGCGAAGGACGGCTTTGACCAGATTCCAATAGGTTGGACCTATGATGAATATATGTCAGGATACTTCCATGATATGGTGGCCCATGAATTAGGTCACAATCTGGGCCTTCGCCACAATTTTCGAGGTAGTTTAGGAGCTTTAGACGGTCCCCCATCAGTAGGTGGGGTCTCACGCTCGGTAATGGAGTACCTCGGGAGAGGATACCGCTATTTGGATCATATCGGTGAATATGATCTGATGGCTATAGCTTATGGGTATGTAGGGAAACCCCCATCTCGCACTGATTGGTACTGCACTGATGAGGATTTAGCGGATTTGAATGATCCCTCGAAATCCGCAGAGTGTAGTTCAAATGATGCAACTGACGACCCTTTTATTTTTTTTGAGGGACAGTTATCTCGCGCAATTTCTTTACTGGTTGCTAAAGGGCAAACCGCCACACCTGAATGGAAGGTAAGCGACATGGACGATCAGTTGAAGTCCATTTTTACCGGTTTGGGCACTTATGCACGGAGTGCCGACGAGACTGCTTCCGGGTGGTCCAATTTTTTTAACAAGGGAGATAGGCCTGGCAATGTTTCTGGGGTTAAGGCGTATGTGTTAAGCAAACTAAAACGAGGGCTTTGTGATCCAAGTTTGGATAGCGAAGTTAGCGAAAAATCGGAAGCAAGCGGTAAAGTCAAGGCTCAAACAAATCTTCAAGATTTAAGAGCAAAGGCAGCAGAGCTGCTAAAGCCCGTATATTCTTCGAATGAACTCAACTGTTCGAATTTTACTTTAATGTTGTAAGTGCTCATTCGATAATCGAAGATTAAAAAATTGAAATTCCTATTCCGACTTTGTATTCATTCACAACTGACTGAGTGAGTAAGGCTTGATACCCCACAAATATCCGATCAATAGGGCCTAGTTTGAGTTGAATACCGGCATTAACGGAAGCAAGACCGACATTGTATAAACTAGGACTTCTCCAAATTTGTTCGCCCATGCCGCCTTCTATATAGAGAAAACGGAGCGGGGAAAAAACCAAGTACGCTTGAAAATCGAGGACCAGAAAACTACTGTTTATAATACCTTCTTGAAAAGAATCGCCACCTACATATCCACGAATTGAAAAGAAAGGAAGGAGCGGCACCGGAAACGACGGAGTCCATGCGAAACTCAATGCTCGAATAGCACTAGTGTCTGGAAACTGAAAATATATTAGTGAGGCTTGAAACGAGAAGAAATTAATCTTTCTACTTTGATCTTCTTGTTTTTGAGATTCAGAAGGAGTTTGAGGCTTATTGCCGGAGCTTATCGTTTGAGATTGTTGTTGTGAACTGGAAGGTTGAGCGGCGGTCGGAGAAGACGCAGGTTGATTTGAATCTGGTACAGCTGCATTTGCTGGTATTCTAGTGGAAGAAGTTATGTTTGCCGATAAGTTTCCAGTTACGGGCTCAGAAGGAGGGGTAGATCCGGGTGATAATCCAGATTGGAAAGTTTTCAGGAACTGTGTTTTGTCAAAACTCTGGGTCGTACTTAAACCCGTTCTCGTACCCTCTAAGAAGTTTCCTTCATTTACCAGAGTGCCCTTACCACTCATTACTGAGATCTCACTGTTTCCAACTTCGACTGTGCCTTCAAGTGTGTGTACTTGAGCTTCTCCCGAAACTGCATTCATTGACATTATGAAGTCGGTACCTCGAACGCCCAATACGGCAGCTTTTGATCGAACCAAAAATTTTGGTTTATCTGATTTTTGCGACGCATTTTTGTTGATCATTCCTCTTACTGAGCCAGTGTAAAGTCTGTTCCATTGAGTTTCGTTCAAAGGCTGCTCAATTTTGAATTCAGAATTTGCGGCAATAATAATTTTAGAGCGATCAGGGTAAATAATCGACGCTGAATTGAAAGTGCCGGTTTTTACTCTGTCTTCATAATCAATTTCCATGCCGACGGTTGCCTGCTTTTTGTCCTTTTTTGAAATGATCCAGACAGGGCTGGAGCCTTCAATTGACTCAAAAAAAGGTTTGGTTTGGGTCCTGACATAACTTTGAGAATCGCCATAACCTGGAATCGTGAAAAAACTCAGCACAAATAAGAGCTGTAAAACCATGCCGAAATGCTTCCGAAAAAGTCTAGCTCGTATAATTGCCATTTATAAATATAATGACATTTGAACTGGCATTCCACAACAGGTGGGCCAAAATAGCCGAAGTGGCCCTCTGGCTATGAATTTCAAATCGATAATTGATTTGATGCGAGAGAAGAAATGACGCTATAGTTAAAATATGATTCAATATAATATTGCATCGATCGCGCTTTTGGGCTCAATCAGTTACTAGGGGTATCTAAAATTGTGAAGCTTTTGATTATGAAATTTACAAAACTCAGGCTACAAATTTATATTAAAGTACTATACATATGTTTATGTGCCGTATTTTTAACACAGGGAGCTTCGGCAGGGATCGCTCTTCTAAGTGGCGTATTATTTTCAGTACTTCTAGGAAATCCATTTACAGAGTTCGGCCGATTAATGACTCATCGATTATTACAGATTTCTGTAGTGGGACTTGGGGCTGGGATGAATCTTGCTGTAATCAGTCAAGTTGGACTGAGTGGAGTAGGATATACTGCTGTCGGGATTGTCTCTTCTATGGCAATTGGACTGATTATTGGCAAGTTAGTTGGAGTTCAAAAGGATACATCTTTACTTGTGACTGTCGGTACCGCGATTTGCGGAGGAAGTGCAATTGCGGCGATAGCTTCTACTATTCGAGCAAAGTCTCATGAGGTGTCCGTGGCTCTCGGAACGGTTTTTTGCTTAAATGCAGCAGCCTTGTTTATTTTTCCTGGCATCGGACATTATCTGAATTTAAGTGAAACTCAATTTGGATTATGGAGTGCTTTGGCAATTCACGATACCAGCTCTGTAGTTGGTGCCGCAATGGCGTATGGCAGTCGGTCAGTTGAAATTGCGACGACTGTCAAATTGGCGAGGGCTTTGTGGATTATCCCAGTTTCTATAGCGGTTGGGATTATGTGGAACAGAACCCAGGAAAATAGTGTGTCGACACCGAAAAAATATCCGTGGTTTATATTGGGATTTATTCTTGTTGCTGCAATTGTTACTTGGTTGCCCCAGTATCGTTCTGTTGGTTTTTTGGTAAGTAATTTGGCTAAGAGATCCCTTGTGCTTACACTCTTTTTGATCGGAAGTGGATTAACTCGTGACACTTTGAAAAAAGTAGGGCTGAAGCCGTTTATTCAAGGCGTTAGCCTTTGGGCGGTAGTTGGAAGCTTAACTTTGGTCTCAATATTAATGGGATGGATTGCATGACGAGTACGGTAATTAAGACGCTGAATGAAGTAGTAATAGAGGACTGTTTTGAATCCGTTCACCCATGGAATCTTCGGTTAATTAAAAGTGAAGACTGTTTATCCTATGTCGTATGGAATGAGGAGTCGCGCGAGGTATTATATATAGATCCTAAAAAAGATGATATGAGCGCCTATCTTTCGATAAAGAATCAATTAGATGATTATTGTTGTCTTGGAGTTGTCGACACTCATACGCATGCGGATCATGTTTCCTGTGCTGTAGACCTGTCCAAAATGTTGGATGCTCCTCTTTTTATGCATTGTTTGAGCCCATCGTCGAGGACCAATTTAAAAATTGTGCAAAGAACGTCTATGGCGACGCGGGCAGGCCGGGTTGTGTTTTTGCCTACACCTGGACATACTCCGGATTCACTATGCCTAACTTGGGGCCCGTTTATTTTTACCGGAGATACTGTATTGTATAATGACGTAGGTAGAGATGATTTACCTGGAGGGGACCCTGCAGCACACTATGAGAGTCTTTCTATTTTAAAGGAGGTTGTTAACCCCCAGATGTTTGTTCTTCCCGGACATGACGCTCGTGGTGGTCGGATTTCAAAATGGGTTAAGCAACTTGAGTCAAATGTTTCTTTAAAGCAAGGCAGAGAGCTTTTTATTCAAGAAGCGGGGGAGTTTGATGCTCCTGCGCCATCTTTATTTAAAAAATCCTTATTTGAAAATATGAAGTAAAAAGGTTTTTACTTATACCATTTATGGTCATAGGTGTGTGGTATTTACTAAGCCATCTTTCAGTGACCACACCCGGTTATATCCTAGCCTACGGAGTGATTTAGCTGCTTGCAAGCTTCGGGTTCCCGTTCTGCAGATAAGAACAACGTCGGTTTGAATATCGGTAGAGCGAAATACCTCTTCCATAAAATTAACGAAACGAGACAAGGGCACGTTTCTAGGAGGAAACTCAAGGCCTAATGAAGCCCAATCTTTGAATAGTGAATATTCGTGTGGTTCCCTTATATCAATAAATGCGACCTCACGAGGCCTTTTGGAAAGGCGCTGAAATTGTTCTAAATCGACTGTAATTGAAATGATTTTTGACTGAATAGTTGATGGTGTTACACCGCAAACGGTACCTTGAAAGGTTTCGTCGAGACGAGCTAGTTCGAAGTCAATATCGGCCTTTTTTTGTATAAATGAGCTTAAGGCAAGCGGTGTTTGTGGACCGAGAGCAAGTGCGAGTAGTGAGTTTTCTTCTAATTCAGTTTTTAAGGTCGTAGCAAAACTATTATTATAGTCATGTGCCGGGCAGAGCATCGTATTTGAGTCCAGAATTGACTGTAGCGCTCTAAGAGAATAGAAGAGGTCATTGGGATTGCTGGCTGAAAAATTCGTCCGTCCTAGTCCACCACTCAGGATCGTATCGCCAGGAAAAGCGAATCTTATATCCTTTTTTAACAGATTTTGGTTGTGGGACAAGCCAAGAAGAAAAGTAACGCTATCGTCTGTATGTCCAGGAGTTTTGAGGCTAGCTAAGACAAGATCTCCGTGTTCTTCGGTTTTGAACCGTATTGCTGGCACCCATTGATTGTTTTCCAGTTTTACATCTATGTGGGAGTTTGATTCCGAAAGGGGCCATCCTAGGGAAGATGTTTCAGCTCCATGATTGATAAAATGCTCTCGCAACAGAGTTTTTAGTAGCGGTCGAATTGATTGATGATCGGCATGACTATGTGTGTCTAGAATTGCTAGAATGTTGAGGTTTTGACACCGTACATAATATTCAATTCGATCTGAAACTACATCACAAGGGTCAATAATGATGCAGAGTTTTGAATCTCGATCAACAAAAAGCCATGAATTCGCCGGTCCCGCTCGAAACTGCACCATACCATCTCGTAAGTTTTCCGGCGCTTGAAAACCTTTTGCGGTACTTAGCAAACAGGTGTTTTGTAGTGCGACCGCGGATTGGCGTATGATGTTGCACCCGTATTCAATCTCCTGTTCAGAGGTATATGGGCCAAAGGACAACCGCAAAGCGGAAGTGCTTTTCCAGAGGGGAAGTTTCATGGCGTCTAACACGTGACTCGGCTTTACAGAGCTTGAATTGCATGCTGACCCTGCGCTTAATCGCAAACCAGCAGAGTCAAAAAGATCGAGAAGTTCTGCGCTACTTAGCCCTGGGATTGAAAAATTTATGGTTGTTGGAACAGCCTCTTCAAACGTTGTATTGAATTCAATTTTTGGAAAAGCTCGCTTTAATTCCTCAATGATCCGGTCTCTAAATGAGACTAATTTGCTGTGGGTATGAAAAGCTGACCGATTCATTGGAGCCAAGAGTTGTTCAAGGACAGCTCCTAGAGCAGCAACTCCAGGTAAATTTTCGGTGCCCGATCGGAGTCCTTTTTCTTGACCTCCTCCCACGATCAATGGTGTAAATGGAGTACCCTTGCGTACATAAAGAAAGCCAATTCCTTTTGGAGCGTAAAGTTTATGCCCACTGAATGATGCGTAATTAATACGCGTAGATTTAAAGCTCAAAGGAATTTTCCCTAATGCTTGAACACTGTCGACAAGCCAAAGCACGGAAGAACCAGATTTATTAACTATCGATTCAATTTCATTTAGCTTCTGTATGGTACCCGTTTCATTATTGACGGCCATCGTGCAAAGCAGCGCAGCCTGCGGCAGTTCGTTGTAAAGGCCTTCTAAATCAATTTGTCCAGATGAATTAACGCTGAGTTCAACTATTTCCAAGGGGAGATCAAGCGAATGTACCCAATGCTTTAGCGCTTGGGGAATTACTTTATGTTCTGTGGCTCCATATAACAGCTTTCTTAGAGATTTGTTTGCTCCATGTTTAATAGCCTGAAGTGCGGAAAATACGGCCGTTTGAATTGCCTCGGTGGCGCCACTTGTAAAAATAATCTCTTCCGGGTCGGCTTCAATAACTCTGGCTGCAAATTTTCGAGTAGATTCGAGAATATACTTAGCTTGTAGGCCTACTAGATGAGTACTGCTTGGGTTTCCGTAAAGGGTTTTCATAACTTCTAGCGCAGCATTTGCGGCAGCGGGAAATACGGGTGTAGTCGCATTGCAGTCGAAATATGCTTGAGTTCCAGTTTTTGATCCCTTCATAGCAATTGAGGAGCGTACCATTGAAAATGGTAAGAAAAGACAGAAAAAATAGAAAAGGTTTCGAACAAAATAACTCTTTCCGACTAGTTCTGAATGTTATTTGACTACATCGGGAAGAGATAGGTTTTAGACTGAAGTGTTTAATGTAGAGGGGGAGGGCTTTCATGGCCATTGTCTCTACCGTCATGTCTCTCTCGTCGGAAATGACAGCTTCCTAACAGGCTGAGAGGGATGTGGTCCCAGAGTGTTACAGTTAGGCTGGATCGGTCGGATCCACTGTCGAAACCGCCAATGCAGGCGTTTTCTACTGAAATTGCTGCAGTAAACGGAGTTAAAGAGAGGAGTTTTACATCAAAAAATCGATCTCTTTCGTCCCTGTTTCTGTCCCCGTGGCCATCATCAAAAGTGCCCCGTCGGTCCCGGTCAGAGAACAATCCATAAACGATACCGTCATCATAAATGAGATGGTCGTCACAAGTCACCGTCAGGCGGTCATCATGATCGCCTGTTATGTAGCGATCTCTTGGGATTTTTGAGTCAATTCGGCCGTGAACTTCACAAAAAAGAGGTACCCTCCTTAAATGAATTCCGTGAAATTCGCACTCGAAATGAATATCGTCGCGGTTATGATCGTGTCCAGGGTTGTGATCAATATGGGAATCGTCAGCTAAGGCGGAGCCTACAGAAATTAGGCAACCCACCAGACTCAGAATAAACGAGCTTCTCGCCATTGTTAAATTCCCCCTTTTTTCAGACGCAGATTCGAAACAGGTTTCTGAACCCCTTGCTGGAGGAACCTATACAGGTTGACTCATGAAAAATTCAAATTAAAGTTAATATAAAAATTAGATAAATAATGGATCAATGCGTCAATTTCGTGCTGTGTATTTCAAAGTTGAAAATGATGTTGCGATCGCAAATTGCAAAAATCCATTAACGCGATTTGGCTCGGCGAGTGTTCGTAAGATCGCAAAAATGAAAGCGAGAGTTGTTATGTACATTATTTTAGAGATAGGGGTTGTTTAGTTTCTTCTCGTTGAACAGCTTTGTTCATGGCTTGAAAGGCCAAATGCAAGCTGGCTTTTCTTGGGAGGATACGCGGAAAAAAACAGGCTAGTTTGTTGAGAACTCCAGGTACAAAGACGTTCTGTTCCCTGAGCATTGCTTTTAAAGAACTTCTCACGACAACCTGGGATGACATCATAAAGCGATGTCCAGAGTTGGTAATTTTCTGTCCCGAATGAAGCATAAATTCAGTGTAAGTTCCGCCTGGGCAGGTACATGTGACGGAAATATTTGTTCCTTTGAGTTCGAATGCCAGGGTTTCTGAAAAATATCGAAGGTATCCCTTTGTCCCGGAGTATACAGTAAAGAACCCTGTTGGTTGAAATGCAGCTATAGACGCGACATGTTTAATGTAGCTTTTCTTTCGATGCTTGCGCATATGTTCTAGAAAATAATAAGTCAACTCAGTTGGAATCACGGCGTTCACTTGCATCGTAGACAGGTGATCTTTGACGGGGAAGTCCAGAAAGCTTCCGTATTTCCCAATGCCGGCATTGCTAACTAAGATAGTAATTTCGGAGTGATTTGCAGTAGCTTGTTCAAATAAACTTTTTGCTGAACTGGGTTGAGTCAAGTCAATCTCAATAGACTCCACTTTGACACCGTATTGAGATCGCAATTCACCTGCAAGGTGGTTAAGTCGGTCTAAGCGGCGAGCAGCTATGACCAAGTCACAACCCATTGCGGCAAGCTGTCGTGCATATTCTTGACCGATTCCGCTCGATGCTCCAGTAACTACTGCACGATGATTATGTAAGAGTTTCACAGCAAACCATCTTTCTTCGAGTTTTACTTACTATATTATCCGATTAGCCTTATTTGGAAGTGGGAACAAGCGCCATTGGATTTTTTTGAGGTGCTAAGATTCCAAATTTAAGCTAAACCACGTTTTCATGTCTATCTATGATTTTTCTGTGAATACAATTGATGGGGCTAAAAAAACACTAATTGACTACAAAGGTCAGGTTATGCTGATAGTGAATGTAGCGAGTGAGTGTGGTTTTACTAGCCAGTATGAAGGTTTGGAAGAGCTGTATAAGAAATTTTCCCAAAAGGGACTTGTAGTCCTTGGCTTTCCTTGCAATCAATTTGGTGGTCAGGAGCCTGGAGATGATTCTCAGATAAAGGAATTTTGTCAAACCCGTTTTGGGGTAGCTTTCCCTATGTTTAGCAAAATTGAAGTTAATGGATCCAATGCCGATCCTCTTTTTGTCTATTTGAAATCTCATCAAAAAGGTATTTTAGGTAGCGAAGCCATCAAGTGGAATTTTACAAAATTTTTAGTAGACAGAAATGGTGAAATATTAAGGCGGTATGCTCCACAAGTTTCTCCCGCAGCTATTGAGAAGGATATAGTACCTTTGCTTTGAGTTTTTCATTTGGAAAAGCGTTACCGATTTAGCGAGGCACCTTGTTTGCATGTGGCTGTAAAATCGAATTTTAGGTAGCTTTACAGCCGCGAGGATAAAATAAGTAGGGGTGAAAATGGCACATCGATCAAATCTCGTTCAAGTAGCCAAAAAAATTGAAATTGAAAATGCTTCTAGTCTAATTGTGGACCCGTTTTGTGGAAAAGAAATGGAAAAACACGACACTAAACACGTATTATATCAACGAGCTGAAACCTTTTATTTTTGTAGTAAGGACTGTATGTCCAAGTATCTACATCAAGAACGTATTCGGAAGGTCGCATAGATTATAGTTGAATGGTTTCAGCGAATTCTAAAAGGTTTTCGACCCAAAGATTGGGTTGAATTCCTTCATCGCTAAATATTCTCTGAGCATCCCATTTTTTTGAACCAATAAAAGCAGTTTTAATGCCAAGAGATTGTCCTGCTTGGATGTCAGTTATTCCGTCGCCAATCATCCAGGAAAGGGCTGGATCATACTTAGGGTTTTGTTCAAATGCGGCTTTCAAAAGCCCATTTCTAGGCTTTCTGCAAGCACAACCATCTTCAGAACGATGAAAGCATATATGCGAACTCAAAATTCTGATGCCCGAAACTTCTGCAAGTTCAACTACTTTGTTGTGGACTTCATTCAAGTTGTTGCGTGTTGTTTTTCCTTTTGCAGCAGCGGGTTGATTTGTGACGATAGATAACCCATAGTTTTTTGAACTCAAAATAGAGAGCGCTTGGGGCACCCATGGATAGAGTTTGACCTGCGAAACATGGAGCGGACTGTCAATCGTGCCATGCTCCGGGTCGATTACCATTGTATTTAATGTGCCATCTCGGTCTAAAAGAATTAAGCCACATAATGTTGTCACATTCTTAGTATTGGCTCTTTCCAAAGTTTTTTTCAAGGTAGTTCGTCACCTACAGGCCGATGCATTACCGGCCGAAGGTTGCAACAAGTTCAGCCTCAGCAAGCTTATTTAGATTGATGTAATAAGCTACTTGTGCGGCAGGAGTATCGGCGGTTAAAGGAACGGTATTCTTGAGCGCATAGACGCGGAAATGATAATGATGAAGTTTATCTCCTATTGGAGGGCAAGGGCCGCCGTATGCTGTAGTCCCGAAATCGGTCTTACTTTGAATGGCTCCTTTGGGCATCAGGCCAGCTTTTGGATCTCCTGCGTTCAAAGGAAGACCTTTCTCAGCCGAGGGGATATTAAAAACTACCCAATGCCACCACCCACTTCCGGTAGGCGCGTCTGGATCAAAAACGGTAACTGCATAAGCCTTTGTATTTGGAGGCGCATGAGACCAAAAAAGATCAGGAGAAATATTGCTTCCAGTGCAACCAAACCCGTTAAATACCTGCTCGTTGCTTATGGATTTTCCTGAAGTAATAGCAGAACTTTTCAACATAAAATCATCGGCATATCCTAACTGAATTAGTGAAATGCTCATAAGGCCGACACCAATCAAGGAAAGTAAAAAGTTACGCATAATTTATCCTCAATGAAACTACTTTTTGCGAATTGTAATGTAAGACAAATAACCCTCAAGAGCAATTCTCATCATACATATTAGTATATTAGATCGGAAAAGATGGATGACCGATCGATGGGGCGTCAATTAGCTGATGCGTTAAGAATTTCTTTAGGATATAGCTTCATCTGCTTAGCAGATATTTATAAAGGAACGCATTGACATGCTCCAGCCATTTGGATCGAGCGCCTTCCGCTTATTGATCTTTTTTACTTTCTTCATGATATTTGATCTAAAGTTGAGCTTGAGTAAAGATCAAGCTGAATTTTCGGATGAGCTTTCAGGGCTTGATCTAGTAGCGGGAAAAGATTTGACTATCCAGCTATCTAAAGCAAAGCATGGAACAGTTATAATATTTCTTTCATCAAAGTGCCCTTGTTCAAATAGTCATCTTTCCGCTCTAAATCAGCTTGCAAAGAAATTTAACGATGATGGGTTTTCGTTTGTAGGGGTGCACTCGAATGTTAACGAGGATTACAACGAATCTCGACAGTATTTTCAAAGCTCTAAACTATCTTTCCCTGTAATCCAGGATGTGAACGCCAAAATAGCTGATACATATGAAGCCTTTAAAACACCACATGTTTTTGTCGTTAGTCCCCAAAGGAAAATGTTATATCAAGGGGGTGTCGACGATAGCAAAGTAATGCAAAAGGCGAAACGGCAATATCTTTTGGAAGCTTTGTTAGCTATTCGAAACGGGAAAGAGCCGGCTGAAAAAAATGTCCGAGTTCTAGGGTGTGAGATCAAGCGCCCTTAGATAATATTAAATTGTTAGAATTCAAATGAAATTAAGTGAGATGGAAAAGTTAGTTAAAGAAACCGTTAAAATACTAATCTTCATTTTATCCTTAAGTGCCTGCTCGCCCTTGGCAAAGGGGCAAAAAAAACGGAGTGCTAAGAGTCGTGCCGTATCGGATTGTTCCCTCGAGTTTAGAAATCTTAAGGTCTGCGCGCAGCTTGGGGGGGCGCAAGAATTCTATCCTGTTGGCCAATCGGTTTCGTTTAAATTGGTCTTTTGGCAAAAGGACTCGAGTAGTTTTTTCGGACCATATGTTGATCTGGGCTTTACACCCCATGCTTGGCTTTGGATGATTATGCCTTCCGGGAATCATGGATCCCGCCCAATTACCGTTTCAAAAGCTTTAGATGCTGGTGGAGGGGTGAAAGATGGGATTTATGATGTGACGGATGTGTTTTTCTCAATGCCTCCTCAAAGTGAAGGAGAATGGTGGGAATTGCATATTGAGTTGAAAAATAGCGAAGGCATAATAGTAGATGAAGCCGTCCACCTCCTTTGGGATAGTTCAGGTGTCTAAACGAGAGCCCCATCTTACCAGAGTATTAGTGTTTGTTATTACGTGGAATGTTATGAGCATAATTTACTCCAAACAGAGTTGGGGTTCTGCATGTTGCGCCCGAAGCTCAGCTGCACCGTCACTAATTCTTAGCGATGATCAATCTCAACTTGGCCTAGCGCTATCGCATGGAAATGTTGTTGCACAAGCAGATGACGAGGGGGCCGCAATATTTGGATTTCCAAATACTTCTGAGATAATACGGACCTATCGCTTAGATGGAGCGACGCTTCTTTCTGATCGGTTTCAAGTAGGCGCCAGCGTTTCTATTGTGCAACATAGCGTTGCGCAGCCTGAAATTTTGGATTCAACCATTGGAGCGGGTGACACAAGATTCAGTTTTGCATATGAGTTTCTTCCTCTATGGAGTTATTCAGCTTGGAAACCGCAAGGATTTATCTTTTCTGTAATCACTGTGCCTACTGGGAGATCAGTTTACGAGGCACAAGCCCCGACCTCGTCCGATGTTGTTGGGAACGGGTTTTATTCAATTTCTGTTGGAACTATCTTGCAAAAACGATGGACAAATTGGGATGTTTTCTTGATGCCAGAGTTACATTATTCTTTACCCAGAACATTTGAAAATTCAGGAATGGTCTTTCAAGTAGTGCCCGGATTTGGCGGGAGCATGGGGGTCGGCGGTGGCATAAGCCCAGGAGGGAGTAACTTCCGAATTGGCTCGAGAGTTCAGCCGCGGATAGATCAGTCGAGATCAATTCCAGCAATTGACTCTGAATCACAAGTTCAATTAGGTACCGCAACTTGTGATGTTGCATTCGATTTGAGCTATCTGTTTGGTTCAAGTGATTCATTAATGCTTTCTTACGCTGATCAAACGTTACTTGGTCCAGCTATGAACTCCAATTTGAGCCGAATATTTGGAGTAAATTTTCAGCATCGATGGGAACGGTAATATTGAATTACTTCAATTATTTAAAGAAAGAAAATGAGGAGAAGGATTAACAATGCACAAAGAAAAAATGAAAGTCTTCTTGATTTCAATTGTCATTGCTATTTGGACAAATGGGTGCGCAGTAAACGGGTTAAAAGAGCCAGAAAGAATCAATCAGTCAGAGACTCTAGCAAAGCCCTACGTCATACTTGTTTCTATCGATGGATACCGATATGATTATACCTCGAAGTATTCTCCACCCGTAATCAGCCAATTTATGAGTGCTGGTACGTCTACCAAGGAATTGCTGCCAGTCTATCCTTCGAAGACCTTTACAAATCACTACAGCATTGTAACTGGACTTTTTGCCGAAAATCACGGCATTGTAGCCAACAGCTTTTACGATCCTTTAAGAAAAGAAGAATATAATCTTTCTAATTCCGAAAACGTTCGAGACGGTACCTGGTACAATGGTACCCCAATTTGGGTAGCAGCAGAGCAGCAAGGCATGTTAGCAGCCAATTACTTTTGGCCTGGCAGCGAGGCCGCCATTCAGGGGGTGCGACCTTCATATTTTATTCCTTATGACGAAAAAAAATCACTTGTAGAGCGGATAAATCAGGTTAAAAAATGGTTAGATCTATCTCCAAATCAGAGACCACATTTTATTACTCTGTATTTTTCTGAAGTAGATTCAGCTGGGCACAAATATGGGCCTCAGTCAAATGAAGTGAAGGAGGCTGTATTCAAAGTTGATCGCGCAATTGGTCATTTAGTAGAACAAATGAAAACAGTTCCTCTCCCCGTAAATATTATCATTGTCTCCGACCATGGTATGCAAGAGATCAATCCAAACAATGTTGAATATCTAGATGATTATACAGATATAAAACGGGTTAGGTTCTTGGGGGGAGGACCTCAAGCCTCACTTTATTTAAATGACTCAAGGAATATGGCAAAAGTGTACGGTGATCTCAAAGCAAAAGCAAAGCATTTTCAAGTATATAAAAGAGACGAAATCCCAGAGCGGTTTCACTATTCAAAAAGCGCCCGTTGCGGAGACTTGATCATTGTTGCGGAGTCACCATATCTCATTAGCCTGCGCAATAAGTCTCCAGAAAAGGGTCTAGGTAACCATGGATTTGACCCCGATACCACTCAAAGTATGCATGGCATTTTTTATGCGTTAGGCCCACAAATTAAAAAAAGAACGATCCTGGCACCATTTCGAAATGTTCATATATATCCACTAATAATGAGAATATTAGGATTAAAAATATTAACACCTATTGATGGAAATTCAGCCGTTTTGGAGCCTGTTTATGTCAATGGTAGTAATCTATGATATCGGTTGTCAAGAGTGTGAGCCGATCTGCAATTTTTTCTGGAGCTGTTTGCAATATTTAACTGTTTGCTTCCTCATTGATTAAGGTAAAGATCGCAGGGATGTTTGTTACCTTCATTTGACATAGGGGGTTACTGTGGAAGCGTTTGAGAATGCCTATTCAATGGGGCCGTTTGCACCCGTCAGCCAAGAGATTACAGTGGATGGTCTTGAAGTAAAGGGGGAGTTACCAAAGGATCTAAGTGGCACATTTGTTAGAAATGGACCTAATCCAAAGTTTACGCCTAAGGGACGATATCATTGGTTTGATGGCGATGGCATGGTGCATGGAGTACAAATTCAGAACGGGAAAGTCACATATCGCAATCGATATGTGAGAACGCAGGGATTGGAACTCGAGGAAAAAAACAATAGATCTCTCTGGAAAGGTATTTTGGAACCACTTCAGTTCGACAATCCTCACGGTATTTTAAAGAATACCAGCAACACAGATCTTGTTTGGTGGAATAATAAGCTTCTTTCTCTTTGGTGGATGGGAAAAAATCCATATGAATTGAAGTTGCCGAGTTTAGATACCCTTGGTCAATTTGATTTCGATAAGAAGCACGTCGGAGGATTTTCAGCTCATCCAAAAATAGACCCCGAGACGGGGGAAATGATGTTCATAGATTTTAATGTAATGCCAAGGCCACCTTACCTTACTTATAATACGGTTAATCCTGGGACTCACGAAGTTAAATCTACAATAATCGAAGTTCCCGGCCCTAGGTTATTTCACGATATAGCGATTACAAAGAAATATACCATTCTAATGGATCACCCCATGTTTTATGATTTTAAAGCGATCAGTGAAGGGAAGTTCAAAATTAAATTTGATCGAAGTTTGCCGTCAAGGTTCGGGGTTATCCCGAGATATGGAGACAATAGTCAAATCAAATGGTTTGAAGCCTCTCCTTGTTATATTTATCATGCGATCAATGCATATGAAGAAGGTAATGAAGTCGTCTTGATAGCCTGCAAAATTGAAGAACCTGTTTTAAATAAGGAGATGAAGAATTGCGTTGATACTCCTCATCCTCATCTTCATTTTTTACAATTGCTACCTCAACTTTATATATGGAGATTTAATTTAGAGTCAGGGGCAGTCAAAGAGAAAAAGCTAGATGATACCTATACTGAGTTTCCTAGGATGAATGATTCGAAGGCGGGTCAAAAAGCCCAATTTAGTTACAATCCTAGAATAGCTAAAGGCACTGAATTGCTTTTTGATGGGCTAATAAAATATGATCTGGTTAATGGAACCAGTCAAACATTTGAATTTGGAAAGCACCGCTTTGGTGGTGAGGCGGTTTTTGCACCAAAACCAGGAGCAGTAGCTGAAGATGCAGGTTGGGTCATGACATTTGTTTATGACTGTCGCAACGATTCTACAGAATTTATTGTTTTGAATGCGGAAGACTTTTTGGCAGGTCCAGTTGCCAGCGTGCAGTTGCCGCAAAGAGTGCCGATCGGATTTCATGCGTGTTGGGTCCCTCAATGACGGATGCGGTAATATTTGATGCAGTAAGAACGCCAAGAGGTAAGGGTACGAAGCGAGGCCGTCTTTCGAATGTTAAGCCCATGGACCTTTTATTGCCTCTTTATCACGCACTCGTAGACAGAAATAATTTGAAAAATGTCCAAATAGACGATGTTATTCTGGGGTGCGTGTCTGCGGTTGGCGAGCAGGGCGCAAATATCGCCAAAATATCGGCACTCTATGCTGGATGGAATGATAGAATTCCTGGAATGACAATTAATCGATTTTGTACTTCAGGCCTTGAGGCGTGTAATTTGGCGGCGTTGAAAGTATGGTCGGGAGGAGAAGAACTAATAGTTGCCGGTGGAGTTGAGTCCATGTCGCGAGTTCCAATGGGAGAGGACCGAGGGTCATGGTTGTCTGATTCGGAAGTGATGAAAAAAGTACGGGCAGTCCATATGGGCATTTCGGCAGATCTTATCGCTACGATTGAAGGATTTAGAAGAGAAGATCTGGACAAGTTTGCATATCAGTCTCATCTAAAGGCTATTTTAGCGACACAAGACTTTCATTTTAAAAAATCATTAATCCCTATTGTTAACAATATGGGTCAAACGATTCTTAATTATGATGAGTTAATTCGATTCGAAACTACACTAGAAAAACTAAGAGATCTGCCTCCGTATTTTGAAGCATTAGGCAGTGCGGGAGGAGATAGAATTGCGCTGTCTGCATATCCCCAGTTAAAAAAAATCAATCATTTGCACCATGTGGGAAATTCGCCTGGAATTGCAGATGGCGCCGCTTTGGTATTGATAGGCTCTGAAATTAAGGGAAAGAGTATCGGACTCCGCGCTCGCGCTAAAATTGTATCGTTCGGGGTAGCAAGTGTTGATCCCGTAACAATGCTTACCGGTTCAACTGATGCTGCTCGCAAGGCGCTTAAAAAAGCCGGTCTCAGTGTATCAGATATCGATCTATTTGAAATTAACGAATCCTTTTCGGCCCCTGTTTTGAAGTTTCAAAGGGACTTGGATGTACCTATTGAGAAACTGAACGTAAATGGGGGTGCGATTGCACTCGGCCACCCGCTAGGTGCTACCGGAGCAGTACTCTTAGGAACTCTCCTTGATGAGCTGGAGCGGCGAGAACTTCGCTTTGGCCTTGTAGCTATGTGTGGAGGGGCCGGGTTGGGAGTAGCAACAATTCTTGATAGAGAATTGCGTGCTTCTTCATAAAAAACAGTGTGATTTCTCACAACTTAATTTTTTGGTGCCCATTTTATAAAAAGTTTCGTAGATAGAGATATGAACTTCTATTCTGATTCCAGTGAGTGGCGGTATCTTTTCCGAAATGCAATAGATTGGGACACTATTATCCCTCTTTATAAGTCAGGATTTCCTACTTCAGATGGCTTCCAAAACAAGGAAGAGCTTCTTTCATTCTTTGAGGATTTATTAACGGCAACAGGTAAATGGGCTGCAGATACAGTAGCACCAAGAGCAAGTGAATTAGATAGAATTGGTGGCGGAAGGCTTGTGAATGGAAAGGTCGTCGTTTCTGAAGTTTTAGAAAAGACGTATCAAGAAGCCAGAGAAATGGACCTCTTTGGGTTGGCGGTTGATTCTAAATATGGGGGCATGGGCATCCCTGTTACTGTCGGACTTTTGACATTTGAGCAGCTTTGTCGCGCATGTGTTTCAACGAGCACACAAATCGGATTTTTCTCGAGCATTGCAGACATGATAGAGCGCTTTTGCGATGACGAAACTAAAAGTAAATATATTCCAATGATTCGTAGAGGCGAAATTAGTGGTAGCATGTGTTTAACTGAACCTGATTGTGGTTCAGACGTAGGTTCTCTCCGAACTTCAGCTGAAAAGAATGCAGACGGGACGTATCTTCTCAATGGCGCAAAATGTTTTATTACAAATGGTGGGGGTGGGCTTGCATTTATTTTAGCTCGCATAAAAGGAGCGCCAAGTGGGTTGAATGGAATCTCCATGTTTTTTGCCGAAGAATGGATGGACGATCAAGAAGGGACACGCAGACAAAACTACCGAATTGCAAAAATTGAAGAAAAGATGGGTATGCATGGTTCGGTAACCTGTGAAGTCGTTTATGAAAATACTGTTGCCCGCCTAGTTGGGAAAGAAAACGAAGGTTTCCAGCTCATGCTTCATTTGATGAACGAGGCTAGAATATCCGTAGGTATTCAGGGCCTCGGAGGGATGGAAGCATCTTTAGGTTTGGCGCGAGATTATGCAGAAGCTCGTAAACAGTTTGGCAAGCCAATTATAGATCTGCCACTTTTTCGAAGGAATATTCAAGATTGGGAGACGGAGCGGGATGCCTTTCGAGCTTTGATGGTCGATACAGTATCTTTTTTTGATATTTTCCAGCGACTTCATCTGAAAAAGATGCACACAGGGGAGCTAAGTCAAGTCGAATCTGAGCTTTTTGTAAATTCAGCTAGAATCGTTCGTCGGAGGACACCGTTGGTGAAATATTATGGAGCAGAAGCTAACACTATGATTTCCCAACGGGCCATTCAAGCATTAGGCGGATATGGATTCATGGTGGAGTATGATGTTGAAAGGCTTCACCGAGATAGCTTTGGTGCACTGTTGTATGAGGGGACTTCTCAGATTCAAGCCTTAATGGCAATGAAAGATTTCGTAAAGGTTATGATGAAAAATCCAGCCAAATTTGTGCAGTCTCTGGTTGCAAGTCATCCACTAAATTTAATCATGCATGAATCAGAATATGAACGAAGTGTAATGGGAATTACATACGAATTTAGAAAAAATGTTGCTGCTTTGATTATGCGTTGTTTTAAGCCGGATCTGAGTATTTCAGAAAGGGGGTTTAAAGATACACTAACCCAAATGAGGAAGGTTTTTAAAAAGGAATATTGGGAGGAGGCTGATCGATTTGATAAGCTCATGGTCCACGCTGAAACTCTTTGTCAGGCACTCTCATATCGTGAAACGCTCAAGGTACTTGGGAAACAAGCGACTCGAGACACCGCTCGTGGGGAACTGTATTATCGTTACCTTAATTTGGTAACCCCACGATTTGCATCAATTTATAGTGATTGGAAGGTATAGAGCCTCAAAAAAATATTCCAGTTGCAGAGGGATGCGTTAAATATTCAAACTTTAGATGATAAATTTGTTAGAATTTGCTTCCCCTCTAGAAATCACATATACTGCACTGCATGATTCAAAATAAAAAATCCCGAAGGGGCCTGTCCTTTCTGAAATTGAAAAGCTTGACTAGCTGGATATTCATGGGACTCTTTGTGGGCTTGGTCTATGGCATAGTAGCTCCGAACTGGGTTCCTGCTATTAAGCCATTTCAAGGCCTATTTCTTCACGGGGTCAAATGTGCGATTGCTCCGCTGATTTTTTCTACCATAGTTACAGGTATTGCTTCTGCTGGTAGTTTCAAGCAATTGGGACTAATGGGTCTTCGAACTTTTGTTTATTTTGAAGTTATTACAACATTAGCCCTAGCTATCGGCCTTCTCGTTGTAAATTTTCTTCGCCCTGGAGTGGGAATTCATTTTAGTGTAGCAAAAACTGAAAGTATCTCATCGATTGCAAGCACAAAAATTAGCTACAATTGGTTTATAGAACATCTATTGCCCTCAAATTTTGCAGATGCGGTTGTTCGAGGAGATGTATTACAGATCGTTATTTTTTCTACTATTTTTGCATTCGCAGTTTTGGCGATCGGCGAGAAAGCCAAGCCTGTTTTGATATTTTGTGAATCATTAGCTGATATTATGTTTAAATTTGTAAACTATATCATGTATTTAGCTCCATTAGGGGTTTGTGCGGCACTCGCTACTGCAGTGGCCGAAAATGGTTGGCAAGTTGTAGTCCCGTTGTTGAAACTGGTTGGTACGCTTTATTTAGCTTTAGCTTTATTTGTCTTTGTCGTTTTACTTCCTGTCTGCCGGATTTTTAAAATCCCAGCATTAGCATTTGCAAAGCAAATTAAGGACCCTGTAATTTGGGCATTTGCGACTACCTCCAGCGAGTCAGCCTATCCGATGGCACTTGAAAGATTAGAGGCTTTCGGTGTTCCTAGGAGAGTTGCTAGTTTTGTATTGCCCATGGGTTATAGTTTTAATTTAGATGGGTCGACTCTTTATCTTTCGCTGGCCTCTGTTTTTGTAGCTCAAGTGGCGGGCATTGAGCTTTCCATCAGCCAGCAGATTCTCATTATGCTGACTCTAATGTTAACGACTAAAGGGGTTGCTGCCGTTCCACGGACTTCGATAGTCGTATTATCTGGTACCTTGACGGCTTTTGGCCTTCCATTGGAAGGCGTAGCACTAATTTTAGGAGTGGACGCATTTATGGACATGGGTCGCTCTGCTATTAATCTTTTAGGCAACTGTCTTGCAACTGCGGTAATCGCACGTTCGGAAGGGGTTATACTTAATAAAACAAGGTTCTATTAATAAAGTAATATATGATGTTTTTACATAGATAAAGCTCTGTATCAGAAGGATTAGGTTTCAATTATGGATTGGTTCCGTACTAAAAGTATCAGTGAAATCAAAGAAGATGCTGGCAAGACCGCACTAAAAAAAAACATGGGTGCGCTTGATCTTATCCTTCTGGGTTTAGGCGCAATTATCGGGACAGGTATATTTGTTCTAACCGGCCTCGCGGCTGCAAAGTACGCCGGGCCAGGAATTACATTGTCCTTTTTGATTGGTGGGATTGCCTCAATTTTTACAGCCCTTGCTTATTCGGAACTTGCGTCAATGCTGCCGGTATCAGGTAGTGCTTATAGCTATGCATATGTAACTCTAGGAGAGGCTGTTGCCGCAATTGTCGGTTGGACTATTCTGATGGTTTTCACTTTTGGTGGAGCAACTGTCGCAGCCGGTTGGTCTGGATATATTGTTGGGATATTGAATAGTGTTAATCTCGCTCTTCCCGAGAAATTGACAAAAATTCCTTCTGAAGGGGGATGGATTAACCTACCTGCGGTTTTTATAATTTTAGTACTAACCATTCTTTTGGTGCGTGGAACAAAGGAAGCCACCAAATTAAATGGTATATTGGTTGCTGTGAAACTGGGCGCAATTTCTTTGTTTTTAGTGTCTGCCGTCCCACATATCGATCCAATAAACTGGCAAGTATTTGCCCCCAATGGATTTTTTGGGGTAGCTGCTGGCGCAGGATTTGTATTTATGGCTTATACGGGTTTTGATACTCTGTCGATGGCTGCAGAAGAATGTAAGAATCCAAATCGTGACATTCCAATAGGTATTATAGGTTCGTTAGTTGGATCGGCATTGCTCTATGTAGTGGTTGCGGGAGTTTTGACGGCAATTGTGCCCTATTCTTCATTAAATCTAGCTGAACCAATGGCGTACGCTCTTCGAGTAAATGGGATTAGTATGGGCGCAAAGGTAGTTGCAGCCGGAGCGATTGCTGGTATGACTACAGTGATTTTAACGCAAATTTACGGACAATCTAGAATCTTTATGGTTATGGCTCGAGATGGAATTCTTCCCCCCATTTTTACTAAGGTACATCCAAAATATTCGACCCCTTATGTCGGAGTTATCGTAACTGGCATTATGATGATGCTGATTACGGGTTTTACCCCTGTAGCAACCTTAGGTCAGTTGAGTAGTATGGCGACGTTGGCAATTTTCGGTTTTGTATCTATGTGTGTAATGATTTTGAGGTACAAGAAGCCAAAAGAAAGACGACCTTTCAAGTGTCCAGCGGTTTATTTAGTCGCTTCTATTTCGATGTTCCTATGTCTTTTTCTTTTTTCACAATTATTGCCTGAAAATTGGAAACCCTATTTATTTTCTACATTCATAGGGTTTTTGGTGTATTTAGGTTACGGATATCGCCATAGTTTAATGAATTGATTTTAATGGAAGTGGGGTGAAAATGGAGAAATCTAAAAAACACTCTGGTCAAATTGCTGCTGCATTTGGTTTACTGTTAGTTAGGTTATTTTTTAGTAGTTCTCATTCCCTGGCCGATAGTCAAAAGGGAAGTGGACCACAATTTTATATTAAAACTCCCAATAAAACTTTCATTTTCGATCGAGCAGAATTACTTTCTAGAAAAGAACTTGTTAAAGTAAAGATTGAAAATGATCCCGCCTATCCGAATAAATCAATGGAATACCTGGCAATTCCCGTTAAGCCCCTTTTCAATGGCATCCCATTATCTAAGAACGGTATTCTACAAATTCATTGTTTGGACGGTTTTTCAGCACCCCTTTCTCAAGAAAAGCTACTGAATGACTCCAAGGAAAAATCAATAGCGTATCTAGCTATTGAATCTGGCGATAAACCCTGGCCTCCTCTTAACTCTCCTGTAGATGCCAAAACGGCAGGGCCCTTCTATTTAATTTGGGTCAATCCCAAGTATTCTGCCATTGCACGGGAAGAATGGCCCTATCAGCTAGCAGGATTTGAAATTAAAAAATCTTGGCATGAATCCTTTCCGAATATTAGTCCGAGCGATCAACTTGCCCAAAGTCACCCCGCAGTAAGAGGATTTCAAGTATTTGCAAAAAATTGCTTTACTTGCCATACAATGAATTTACAGGGTGAGTCTAAGTTAGGTCCCGATCTCAATGTACCAATGAATCCCGTTGAATATTTAACAAAAAATGCCCTAAAAACAGTGATCCGAGATCCGCAAGCGCTGAGATTCTGGCCTCAATCGAAGATGCATGGATTCCCCAAGGACCAATTGTCGGATTCTGAACTCGTCGATCTCTTGGCATACTTGACGCACATGTCACACAGAAAGCGAAATCAAAATAGCAATATTACATTGTCTAAATAAGGTGGCTGAAATCACATGTTAAAATGAAAGATCTTGATCAAGTTGACAGCAAAGAGCGTTATGTGTTTTGACCTTTTTTAGTTTCAAGTCGTCTTCATTTGTCCAAAAGGAGATTTCCTATGAAATTATACTACTCCGCCGGCTCGTGTTCAACATCCTGTCACATTACTCTTGAGGAATCAGGCCTAAAATACGAGGCAGTCGAAGTTGATTGGGACAATGCTTCTGATCCTAATGTTGCACTTGTGACTCAACTAAATCCTTTGGGAACTTTACCAATTTTAATCACAGACGAAGGAAAGCAGCTAGATCAAAATCTTGCAATCCATGTCTATGTATCCGATAAGGCTTCGGGTAAGAATCTTCTTCCTGTTCAAGGAACTGTCAGCCGTGCCGAAGCTCTTAATTGGCTTTCATTTGTTTGTTCGGACTTACATAAGAGCATAGGCGCACTTTTTTCGGTGTCTTCCATTTCAAGCGACAAAACTATTCAGGCGACGGTCCGAAAGTTTATGCTAGGAAGAGCGAGTGAGTGCTTAAAATATGTAGACTCACATCTTGTTGGAAAAGAGTACTTAATGGGTAACGATTTTACCCCAGCCGATGCATATGCTTTTGTAGTTATTGGATGGACCAAGTGGCTCGAAATTCCATTGACTTCATACGAAAATATTCAAAAATTTATGACACGTATAGCATTGCGTCCAAATGTTGCAAAAGTGCTAAAAGCAGAAGGGCTAAACTAGGAATTTAAAGAAATATGCACGAACTGGAAATATTGGAATAAAAGCTTAATCGAATATAATAGTTTTCTTATCGTATATAACGATTCTATTTTCAAGATGCCATTTAACTGCTTTTGAAAGCACTAGTCTTTCAAGGTCACGGCCTTTGCGTATGAGGTCTGAAACTTGGTCTCTATGTGATATTTGAACGACATCCTGATGAATAATTGGTCCCTCATCTAGATCAGGTGTTACATAGTGACTTGTTGCGCCTATTAGCTTTACTCCCTTTGCAAAAGCTTGGTGATAGGGTCTTGCGCCTATAAAAGCAGGGAGAAAAGAATGATGGATATTGATGATTCGGCTCTCAAAGGCGGTCACAAATTTAGGGGAGAGAATCTGCATATATCGGGCTAATATTATCAAATCAATTCCATTTTTATAAAGCAATTCCATTTGAAGGTTTTCTGTCGTCGCTTTGTCTTTTTGTTCAATTGGAATGAAATGAAATGGGAGTCGGTAAAATTGAGTTAGCTCGTGAGCTCCAGGGTGATTGCTAATTACGAGAGCAATCTCGCAATCCAGTTCGCCAATTCTGCCGCGATAGAGTATATCTGCGAGGCAATGATCAAATTGAGAAACTAATATTGCTACTTTAGCTTTTCTAGTTGACCAAGAAAGCCTCCAATTCATTTTGAACCGACTGGCTACAGGTTGAAATTTGATGTCGAAATTTTCTTCGCTCAAGATCCAGTTATTCAAATCCCATTCGATTCTCATGAGGAAAACTTTACTTTCTTCATCTTGGTGTTGGTCAGCATGTAAAATGTTGCCACCATAGTCGAAAAGAAAACGGGATACGGCTGCTACGAGGCCCATTTGATCAGGACAGGTGAGTATTAAAGTTGCAGTATTCTTCGAAGAAGTCTTCATGATTTGCCATCCCTCTGAAGTAAACTGAGCTTCAATTTTGATGCCTAAATGGAGAGCAAGGGATAAGGTATGTTACGATATGTTTGTGATTTATTTTTTTATTTTGAGTCTTACTTCCCTATCTAACGCACAAATAAATAAGGCGCCAGATTTTGCACTAACTATGAAAAGGGTAGGAGACTTTCGACAAGTTGATGCAACGCCTCCATTAAAATATCACTTCAATTTAAAAGCTCCTGTAACTTTGCAAATAAACGGACAGTATTCTTCAGCATCTCCGATTAGCAAAACGGAAGAACTTATACGATTTATTATTCCTAATAGAGGAACCCAAACGAAGGTTACAGTTTCAATCTATCTTTGTGATAATTATCGAACGTTCTGTGAGAGGCATACAAAGAATGCCCATTGGGATGAAAATAATTCTGGAGTCAATCTTCATTTTGCTGATCCAAACTTAAAATAGACTGCAAGTGGATTATTTTGACTTATATCACGATTTAAAAAATGAACTTACACTTGGTTTTAGATTTGCGCTGGTTTTATGATCCTTAATGATCTCTTTGTATAGCTTTGCGGATTTAGTCTCACAACGTTCGAAGGTTTCATAATTGACGTTATAAAGTCCAAAGCGGGGCCAAAACCCTTTAATCCATTCAAAGTTGTCCAACAAGGACCAATAATAATAACCTCTTACGTCAATTCCGTGAGAAATAGCCTGCGCTACTTGATAAAGATGTGAACGTATATAAAAGGGCCTTATTCGATCATGGCGATCCGCAATACCATTTTCAGTGATGTAGATGGGAAGCTGATAACCCGACGAAAATACTAGCATTTTCTTCAAGCCTTCAGGATGGATTGCCCAGCCAACATCTGATGCTAGTTCCTTTCGGCGGGCGAATGCCAACCCAATTGGGAGTTCAGAAGGCTGATCCTGTTCTGCATCCCGTGGCTTCCATTGTACATAGGCTTTCGTGTAATAGTTCAACCCTATATAGTCAACAGTATTTCTACCCAATGCTTCTTGTACTTGCTTGGAATAGGGTACCAAGCCCATAATGCCGAAGTGTTGTTTTTTTCCAGTAACTGCATCGAGCCAGGAGCGGTTGTAAAATCGATGAAATATGGATGCAAGAATTTGTTCAATTGGATGCCAAGTCCTGTCAGGCAAGAAATCTAACATATTGTGAGCTATTCCCACTTCAAGAGGCATCTCTTTCCAAGGGCCAGACCGAGCTTGAATCTCCCTATGTAATAATTCATACACCAACGTGTGCGCCTTCAATAAATTGTGGCATGCTAAAGACGCTTTCGAAGGTGAAAATTGGCCCGGGGGCATAAATTTACCTAAGTAAGTTCCTACTACCAACACCATAGGTTCATTAAACGTACACCAAATCGGAATTCGCGCTCCTAGGCGCTGTGCAATTTGATTTGCGAACTTTAAAAATTTACTTGGAGAATCGGGATTGGTAAATCCCCCTGCCTCTGCGAACCATTGCGGAGAAGTAAAATGATGGAGTGTAAGCATGGGCAATAGATTATGATTTTCACATTCGGCTATTAGATTGGAATACCATTCAAAAGCATTCGGATCGAAACGACCTTCTTCAGGCTCAATTCTCGACCATTCAATTGAAAATCTATAGCTATTTAAACCCAGTTCCGATGCAAGTCTAATGTCTTCCTTGAAGCGATTCCAATGGTTTGTAGCTAGTCCCGACTTGACGCCCCCTTCAATATTTCCTTCATTTTCCCACTTCCACCAATCATTTTTTGTATTGTTACCTTCAATTTGGTGACTGCTGGTAGCCGCTCCCCATAAAAATGTCGAATGAAGGGGTGATGTTTTCGTGCGGACATTATCCATTTTATTTTCCGCCATTTCTTTTGTGGGCTTTATGCATCAACAAGGCCACCTGGTTGAAGCCGGAACTTCTCTCCGCGCCATTTTACTGTTTTTCCCGAACAGACGCATATCCAAAGGGGGAAATGAAGAATTTCGCCAAGAATCCAAATTAAAGGTGTCTCAATTTTGAGTTTCACTCCTAGGCTACGGATTAATACCATGTCTGATAATAACCAAATCGATGAATGACACATTAATGACACTACGGGAGAAATTGCAAAGAGAT
>Ga0206829_10045_pt1 | contig 48028 bp, 42 predicted proteins | sample Alteio_BWOrgCont_75_FD_152862 | JGI IMG/M metagenome (GOLD analysis project Ga0206829, IMG submission 152862) | Enriched cells from forest soil in Barre Woods Harvard Forest LTER site, Petersham, Massachusetts, United States -... | ecosystem: Environmental > Terrestrial > Soil > Temperate forest >... | reverse complement strand
GATATCTTCTTTTGGCTACAGTGCCTAGCACAATTAAATTACACCCGCTATCAACCTGCAAACCACCCCTACAGCAAACAATATGATTTAAAACCCCAATAAACCCATCCTACTTACCCTGTCCGGTACCGGGCAGACCAGACAGTAAATAAAAACAGCATAACATTCACCATAAACCATTTCAGCCCACGTAAATACTCAATTGTCCGGTTTTCGCTTTAAATTCGGACAGGACACCCCCTCTCCTCAACGTGGTTTACATGACATATAATTTACATTTGCCGCTCATATTAAACCATCCCACACAAAATATATCCTTTGAGTAGCATAAATACATTTTACCCGGCTTCTTAAAATTCTACCTTTGCATCACTTTTAATTATCGCATTACCGCATTTCATATAAATGGATTTCCAATTAACAGCAACAGACCCCGGCTCCTCCGCCCGCGCTGGCGTCATTACTACCGATCATGGGCAGATAGAAACGCCCATCTTTATGCCAGTCGGCACCGTAGGCAGCGTTAAGGCAGTTACACAAACCCAGCTTAAACAAGAAGTTGATGCCCAGATCATACTTGGCAATACATATCATCTATACCTGCGCCCCGGCACAGGCATACTGGAGCAAGCGGGTGGCCTGCACAAATTCATGGGTTGGGACAGGCCCATACTTACAGATAGCGGCGGCTACCAGGTATTTTCTTTAGCTGCCAACCGCAAGCTTACAGAAGATGGTGCCATGTTCCAGTCGCATATAGATGGTTCTCGCCACCTGTTTACCCCCGAAAAGGTGATTGAGATAGAACGCACCATTGGTGCAGATATCATCATGGCGTTCGATGAGTGCCCCCCCTACCCATCCGACTATGCCTACGCTAAAAAATCTATGGAGCTTACCCACCGTTGGCTGGCGCGTTGCGTAAAACACATGGGCAATACTGAACCTAAGTATGGCCACACCCAGTCGTTATTCCCTATCATACAGGGTAGCACATATAAAGATTTGCGCATAGCCTCATCAGAGTTTATTGCAGGCATGGAGTGCGATGGCAATGCCATTGGTGGTCTGTCTGTCGGTGAGCCCGAAGAGATGATGTACGAAATGTGCGCTCTTTGCTGCGAGCATCTGCCGGCAGACAAGCCCCGCTATCTGATGGGTGTGGGCACTCCCTGGAACATTCTGGAGAACATAACCCTGGGTATAGATATGTTCGACTGTGTAATGCCCACGCGTAACGGGCGCAACGGTATGCTGTTCACTTCAAAAGGGGTTATCAACATAAAAAACAAGAAATGGGAAGCTGATTTCAATCCTTTGGACGACGGTATAGACTGCCCTACCAGCAATTATTACACTAAAGCGTACCTTCGCCACCTGTTTGTTGCCGGCGAGTTTCTTGCGTTAACTATTGCCAGCATACACAACCTCGCCTTTTACCTCCACCTGGTAAAGCAGGCGCGGGCCCACATTTTGCTGGGCGATTACAATAGCTGGAAAAACGAAATGATACCGGTACTTAAAACACGATTATAATTAACTTGGCTGATGGGTTTTATTAAAAAACTGGACTGGTACATACTTAAAAAGTTTTTGGGCACTTTCTTTTACGCCATCATGATATTGGCTGTAATATCGTGCGTCATCGACTATTCAGAAAAAGTGGATGATTTTGTTTCACATAAGGCGCCGCTCGGTGCTATTGTCAATTACTATAAGAATTTCATACCGCACATCACTGCCCTGCTGTTCCCTTTATTCATATTTATTGCCACTATTTTCTTTACCTCTCAGCTTGCTTATAAGTCAGAGATCATTGCCATACTAGCGGGTGGAGTGTCTTTTCAGCGTTTTTTAAGGCCATATCTTATTGGTGGTGGCTTTTTATGCCTCATATCCCTTATTGCCAATAACTGGATCATACCCAACGCCAACAAACAACGACTGGCCTTCGAGGATAAATATATACATGGCGCCATAGTCACCAGCGACCGCAACGTACACCTGCGGCTATCTAAAGACTTATATGTTTTTATACAGAGCTACGACTTTACCAGCAATACTGGCTACCATTTCACCGCAGAAACTATAGATGGCACACAGATAAAGCAAAAAATATTTGCCGACCGCGTAAATTACGATAGCGTAAAGAAGATATGGCACCTGCATGGCGTAGAAGTACGCACCAACAATGGCATTCACGAAAACCTGAAACTACTGACTGACTTGGACGAAAACTATCCATCGTTCACCCCCAAAGACCTTAATAACAACGAGGCTATAAAAGAGGCGCTTACCACTCCCGAGATCATGGATTATATAAATGAGCAAACCCTCCGTGGCAGCGAAAATATGAACCCCTTTTATGTAGAAAAAGATCGCCGTACTGCGCAGCCTTTCGCAGGGCTTATACTTACCATTATAGGTGCATGTATAGCCAGTCGCAAAATAAGGGGCGGTAGTGGCTTACACCTGGCTTTGGGTATAGCCATTAGCGCATTGTATATTATGTTCCTGCAACTATCCACCACATTTTCTACAAAAGCCGGGCTCAACCCATTATTATCTGTTTGGATACCCAATATAATGTTCTCGTTTGTAGCACTATATCTTTACAGAAGGCAGATCAAGTAAATAACATGTGTCAAACCATATGATGTCCACCCAAACCTTCACCCATCTTACTGCTCAACAAGTAAATACCATACGGCAATATGCCGGGACTGCCGAGCAACAAGGAAAACTGACGGCAGAGCAACTTCAACTTATTTACGACCAGCATTGGTTTAAAATGCTGGCACCTGTTGCCTATGGTGGTCTGGAGCTCTCCTTGCCGCATGTAGTACAACTTGAAGAAGACCTTGCCCATGCCGATGGCAGCCTGGGCTGGGCAGTTACCTTATGTGCTGGTGCGGGTTGGTTTGGCGGCTTCACCGACCCCGAATTTTCAAAACAAATATTCACTGCCAACCATGTGTGTCTTGCAGGTAGCGGCGCACCATCTGGTTTTGCAGACATTGTACCCCATGGTTATCGGGTAACAGGCAAATGGTTGCACGCTACCGGGGCACAGCACGCTACTGTATTCACAGCCAATTGCATCATCCGCGAGAATAATGTTCCCGTTCTGGATAACGAAGGCAACGAAATGATACTGTCTTTTACATTTCTTAAAGATGAGGTTTCCGTTTTGCCGGGCTGGCCCTATATAGGTATGAGGGGCACTTCCAGCTACAGGTACGAAGTGAACAATGTTGTAGTGCCATATAACCGTACATTCAAAATTGATGCTAAAGAAGCACATATCAATGCACCACTCTATCAGTATCCTTTTATGCAACTGGCGTGGGCCACGCTGGCTATAAACATATCAGGTATGGCATTGCATTTTATAGAGCTGGCAGAAAAGATATTTGACGAGAAAAAAAACAGGCAAGGCGTTTTACTTAAAGACCTGGACGTAGTGAAGAATGCTTTTTACATCCATCTGCAACAGCTCAATAGCGCTAGGGCTGCCTTTTACGATGATTTAAACCAGTCGTGGGAAATGTGCGTAAACAATGGCCGTATTGACAAGGCCACCTGTATGGCTGTAAATACCACAGCCCATTTACTATCAGAAACAGCAAAACGCACAGTCGATAGTCTATATCCTTATTGCGGTCTTGCGGCGGCAAACCCAGGCACACAATTAAACCGTGTATGGCGCGATATACACACCGCTGGTCAACACAGCCTGCTTGTTTTTGGCAGCGACAAATAAATAATGCCATTTAGCGTTTATATTTATTATCAGGTCACATGGTAGCGCATATTCTTTTTATGCACTTATAGTTAATACCATACATATTGGCATTGATTTTGAGTTAGTTACTGTATAAAACCGGGTGTTATGAATTTGAGCGAAACATGGTTCATGGAAGGGTTTATAGATTTTGAACTGCAAAAATATCGCCTGCTTGCTTACCTGCAGGAAGTGAACAAATACTTTACAGAAACAAAGCTCTATCCTCAACTGTCCGATACAATATTCCACTACAACAATCTCGTGGCCTTCAGGGATAATAAACGCTTCTTGCAAGACCAGTTCCCCAAAAGGATGGATCAGATCAATATGCAGAAATTGGAGGTGATATATGAAAACATGTTGCAGGATGATGGAGTGATGCAGGAACTGGAACACATAATTCAATATGGTATCGACGAACTGAAAACTACCATAGACAATGGTGCAGGCATATACGACTTTGTGGAAAAGAAACTGGAGATACAACCTGTAGGCATAGTGCCCCTGTACAAGAATGAAGGTTATATACTCCTACAATACGGCAACTATTCAGAGATTCGCGGTTACGCTTATAACATAAGCTTGTTTGAACATCAGAATGCGCGCTACAAAGGGGTGAAGCTTACCTATATGCAAAGCTGGAGAAGAAGCTTCACCAATACCTACCCCAGCATTAAGCTCGATATAATTAGGGCCAACCGCATTTTACCAAACCCTGCCGTATATAGCATTGAGTTCCCATTCAGCATACCGTTAGATGAAACCTTACTGCCAATAGTCAAACGCGAACTGGTGCGGTTTATTGAGCTACCGTAGGGGCTCCCCTTGTGGGTGCCCTGCTCGCAACTTAATCGCCCCATAAGCAAAACCAATCCTCCAAATTTTGCCAGAAACATAACCCTGTGTACATTTGCTAACGCTGTTAGGAATTACAGCAAAAAATGGGGATAACAGAACGCAGGCAAAGACAAAAAGACGAAGTTCGTACTAGCATCATAAATGCTGCCCGGACGCTTGTGCTTGAAGAAGGCTGGCAGTCCCTGTCTATACGCCGTATAGCTGAAGCTATCGAGTACAGTGTACCCGTTATCTATGACCATTTTGAGAATAAAGATGCCATTCTTACAGAGTTTACTATGACGGGCTACGATATGCTGGCAAAAAGCTTAAAACAAGCCAAAAGCAAGTTCGATCAACCCTGCCAGCAACTGGACGCAATGGCCAATGCATATTGGAATTTTGCTTTTGAGAATAAGGAATATTATCAATTAATGTTTGGGCTCGGAATGCCCAATTGCGAAACTGCACGTTCCATACCTGGCCTCGCAGTGTTTGGCGAGTTGTTGGTTACCTCTATTAAAGAAGTCATCGCACTCAGCCCCAATAAAGACAAAGATCCTTTTTTAAAATACCATACATTTTGGTCTGTACTTCATGGTCTTGTATCCATAAATATGATGCACAAAACCAACACCTTTGGCAATATGAATGAGCTGATACTAAAGGATGCTATCTCAAGCTTTATTAAGGCATTGAAAGAATAATTTTTTTGAATAATAAAATAACACTGTTAGCATTAATAGTGATGATAACAAATTAATTCACAGACAAAAAACAAAAAATGAAAGGAATTAAAATTACCTATTGGATTACTACAGGCCTCATCGCAGCGCTTTATGCACTCGACACATTCATGTTCTTTTCAGGCAAAAAAGAAGTTGTCGACTCTATGCACTCATTGGGTTATCCTACTTACTTATTAGCCATGTTGGGTACTGCAAAATTGCTGGCATTTATTGGCATACTGCTACCCGGAATGCCTCGCCTTAAGGAGTGGGTATATGCAGGAATTACCATAAATATGATAGGCGCTATATGGTCGCATGCAGCTATGGGGCAAATGGATAAAGTGCTTCCGGTAACGCTTATATTAGTGATTGCAATGGTCTCCTACTTCACCATGCATAAGTTACGCTCCGCTAAAGCATCATAAACCACAATTAGGTTATTAATACAGCTCCACAAGGTCTTTTGGTCCTTGCCTGGCATTATCATGTCTTTTCACAAAAAATAAAAAAAATGAACCTTTTAGAAGCATTGAACTGGCGCTACGCCACAAAAAGAATGACCGGCAAAAAAGTAAGCCGCGAAACTGTTGATCGCATATTAGATGCCGCACAACTGGCACCATCATCTGCAGGGCTACAACCTTACAATATCATACTGGTTGAAAACGAAGAATTGCGCAAAAAAATACAGGCCGTGGCGTTCAATCAACCACAGATCGTTGAGGCTTCACACCTGTTGATTTTTGCTGCATGGAACGATGTAACAGAAAAAGAAGTTACAGAATACATTAACAGGATGGCTGCCGATCGCAAGATACCTGTTGAGAGCCTTTCTTACCTTAATGGTTCTTTGATGAATCTTGTAAACAATAAAACACAGGAAGAAAAGTACCAATGGACTGCACGCCAGGCATACATTGCCTTCGGTATTGCAATAGCTGCCGCCGCTACAGAAGGCGTGGACGCTACACCGATGGAAGGCTTTAACCCTGCAGCACTGGATGATTTATTAGGACTGAAAGAAAAAGGCCTGCGCAGTGTTACCATTCTCACACTTGGCTACAGAGACACAGAAAATGATCCGCTGCATGCCGCAAAGAAAATACGCCGCCCGAAAGAACACATGGTTCTGGAAATGGACTAAGCAATAAAATTATTGCAGAAAAAGCCTGTACAACAATACAGGCTTTTTCATATTTCAACACACGCAATACCTTCTCAAACGTTATAGGTAAGCTTAAACGGAAATCTTATACCTCACCCCTACCCCACCATCTTGCCTATCATTTCCTTCAGCAATTCTCGGTCGTCAGCAATGTTCTTTATCCCAACTGCCATGGTACTGTACTTGCCTATCAGCATCATGCAATATTCCACTTTAGGCAATGGCCAGTTACGGGCGGTACCCATAATCTCTTTTAGCTTGCTGGGGTAAGTGCCCAATGCAGCCAAAGCATCCTTTTCTGGCTTGCCAATTAAAAAGTTAGCCTGGTACAGCCGGTTAAAATGTGTATAAAAAGAGCCAATTACCAAAGGCATAGGTGACGACTTGGGGTTAGCCACAAAATAAGCAAGCATCCGGTACAGCTTGTCGTGGTCACCACTTGTCAGCGCTTCAGGAAATTCAAAAATGTTGTACTCCCTGCTTATACCTATATACTTCTGTATCATAGCGCCTGTAAGCGCATGCTCATCAGGTACGTTTATTCTTACTTTCCCTATCTCATTTACTATTTTCTGCAAGTCGTTGCCCAGGTAAGTAGCCAGCACTTGCGCCTCGCGCTCCCCTATCTCAAAGCCTATCTCGGTGCCGTAGTTCTGTATCCAGTTCGGCATGTGGTCGTCACGTATCTTGTCCGATGTGAAGTAGAATCCCTTTTCCTTTGCAAACTTGATCACTTTGCTTCTGCCATCCGCTTTTTTAAAACGGTTCTCTATCAGGAATATGGTGGTAGGTGATGGCTTTTCCAGGTAACCTGCCAAGTCGTTAAATCCTTTAAGCTGGGCGGCATCTTTTAGTATCACTACCTGTTTTTCCGCAAACATCGGGAAACGGCGGCATGCATTCACTACATCTGCCCACTCACTATCCTTTCCATAAAGTATGGTCAGGTTAAAATCGCGCTCTGCAGGCGGCAATATGTTGTGTTCAAAAGCATGTGTAAGTATATCCAGGTAGTATGGTTCTTCACCATCTATCAGATATACAGGTGCGTACTGTTTGGTTTGTATCGAGTTTATGATCTTTTTAAAATCAGCATTCATAACTTACTATTCATCCACAAATACAGGGTTAATAATATCATTCATTCCTCGCAGTTTTAGAAAAACACGCGCACTGGTCAGCACGTCTTCCATACAATACTTTCCTATCCGTGCAAGGTTCTTTTCTTCATAATATACTCCGGCTACCATGCTGCCGTCAATATCATACTTGGGCGAAGGTATGCCGAACACTTCTGCCAGCAAAGCTAGTGATGTATAATGTTTGTAATCACCAAAACGCCAAAGCTCAAGTGTATCCAGGTGGCTTACTTCCCATGGTTTTTTACCATTCAGTTGCATACATTCCGGCAGGCCCATACCATTTATCAGCATGCGCCTGCACAAAAATGGAATATCAAACTCTTTTATATTATGCCCGCAAAATTTAAGGTCGGGATAATGGCTGGTGAAGCGTCCAAGCACGTTGCAAAAATCATTTAACAATATTTTCTCATTGTCATTTACAATAGATTTTAGCCGCAAATACCACTCATTTTCCTGTTTTACAAGGCTGCCAAAACTAATACATACTACCTTTGCAAATTCAGAAAATATACCTGCTTTTTCACTGAAAAGCTGTGCTGGAGTGGCATTTTCATCAACATCACTTTTCAAAAATTTTGCCTTTTTGACCCATGCCTTTTGTAACCCTTCGGTAAGGCTATCGAAATAACGATGAATTGGCACGGTTTCTATGTCAATAAAAAGGATGTGCTTCAAGTGCTCCATGTAAAAAAGGGAATATTATATTTGTACTCAATCAAACAAAATAACAGATTATGAGTCAGGAAATCAATTCGACGCAAGGTACGCCAAACGGTGCGCCACGTAACAACACGGTTATCTATTGGGTCATCATTGCTATTTTATTGGCAGCATGTATATATATGTTTGTTTCCAAACGCAATGCCACAATGCAGACAGAACAAACAACGGTAGAACTCAATACTTCCGATTCGTCTCGTAAAGCTATAGAAAATGATTATAATGCTGCTTTAGGCAGGTTAGATCAACTGACATCAAAAAATGCACAGATGGACAGCATGATCAACAACAAAGATGGCGAAATAGCCAAATTGAAAGCTAACATCCATGGCATACTGAGCGACAGTAAAGCAACTGCTTCACAGTTAGCCAAGGCAAGGGAAATGATGGAAACACTGAAAGGCAAGGTAAAATCTTACGAAGAACGTATTGCTGAACTGGAAGGTGAAAACAAACAATTAACCACCCAGAATGAAGTAGTAACCAAAGAAAGGGATTCTACAGTCTCAAAAAACATCCAGCTGAAACAATTGGGTTCAGTACTGCATGTATCTAACATACGTATGGAACCTTTGCACACAAGGAGAAATGGTAAGGAAAAAGAAACGACTAAGGCACGTAAGGTGGATATGATGCGCATCACCTTTGACATCGATGAGAACCGTATTACAGAAAGTGGTGTAAAGGAAATCGATGTGCGCATCACCGGCCCTCAGGGTACTTTGCTGAGCAATGCTGCTTATGGCTCTGGCAACACCAAGCTGGTTGATGGCTCAACACTGAACTATACCGTAATGAAACAAATACCATTACAACAAGCTCAGCCGGTAAAAAATGTCACTATCGACTGGCATCAGGAAAGCGACTACCAGAAAGGTTCTTATGGTATAGAGTTCTATAATGGGGGCTATAAAGTAGGTAGCGGCAGCGTAACACTGAGATAAAATATACCGTATTTCGCGGGTAGAATGCTACATTTATGTTGCTGGTAACAATAACATAATGTAGCATTTCTTTTTTGTTCCCATTTCCTGTTATATTATTGTGTCCGATTTAGAATATATATGGAAGGGTTACCAGGAAAAATATTGATTGTTGACGACGAACCGGATATTGTAGAGTTTATTAGTTACAATCTTAAGGGGAAAGGGTATCTTATTGCTACTGCCAGGGATGGCAACGAGGCAATAAAAAAAGCTAAAGAGTTCAGGCCCGACCTAATTCTGCTGGATATTATGATGCCCGTTAAGGATGGAATGGAAACCATACGGGAATTAAGGAAAATGACTGATTTTGATGACACTGCCATCATCTTCCTTACAGCCCTTAGTGATGAAAAGTATGAAATTGAAGGCCTTAAGATCGGTGCTGACGATTATATATCAAAACCCATAAAGCCTGAATTACTTGCTACCCGTATAGGTACAGCGCTTCGCCGCTACCGTAAGGACGACGACCTGGAACAGAAGCAAACCTTCGGCGATCTTGAAATAAACAAAACCAAATTTACCGTTACATATAAGGCTGTTGAAATTCTGCTTGCAAAAAAAGAATTTGAACTGCTTTCTCTGCTCGCCTCAAAACCCGGACGTGTATTCCTGCGCAACGAGATATTACAGCGCGTATGGGGCACCGATGTAATTGTCGGTGATCGTACCATAGACGTACACATCCGTAAAATACGCCAAAAAGTAGGCATAGACCTGATTACTACAGTTAAAGGTGTAGGTTATAAATTTGAAATGGCGTAGATTGGTACTATGTCTGTACTGGATACAAAAAATTTATCTCCAAGACTGCTTTCATCCATAACGGCATTGATCATTTCTACGGTCAATGTCCTGTTAAGCCTATTTATACATCCGCTGCTGTGGTACATGCCGGTACTTATATTTGTCATTACATTTATAGTTACCTATTCACTGTATCACTACACCCTGCAGCGTTTCATTTATAGGAAGATAAAGATCATTTACAAGTTTATATACCAAACCAAGGCCACTAAAAAGGAAGAGATCTTTTATAACAATATTCTCCCTCAAAAATCAATAGAAGAGGTAAGCTCTGATGTACAAAGGTGGGCTACTCAGCGTAAAGACGAGATAGACATGCTCCGGGAAAATGAGAAGTTCCGCAAGGAGTTTCTCATGAATTTGGCTCATGAACTCCGTACACCCATATTTTCCGTACAGGGCTACGTAGATACCCTGCTGGGCGGCGCACTGGAAGACGAAACAGTCAACCGAAAGTTCCTGTCCAACGCCAATAAAAGCATAGACCGCCTGGTTCGCCTGGTTGATGATCTCGATCAGATATCAAAACTGGAGTCTGGCAAGATCCCTTTGATACAGGAAAATTTCTCTATACAAGACCTCATTAAGGATGTATATGAGGAGTTTTCACTCAAAGCCAAAGAGCGGAACATACAGCTGATACTTAAAAAAGGCACCGAACGCCCCATTGCTGTTACTGCCGATAAACAAAAGCTGAAGCAGGTATTGGTGAACCTTATAGAAAATGCCCTGAAATACGGCCACGACAATGGCACCATAACCGCTGGCTGCTACGCTATGGACGAAGGGCATATATACATAGAGATCTCTGACGATGGCCCCGGCATTGCAGAAGAGCATCTGGCCCGCATATTTGAGCGTTTCTACCGTGCCGATCGCAGCCGCAGCCGCGCTATAGGTGGTACCGGCCTGGGCCTTGCCATTGTAAAGCATATTATAGAAGCCCATGGCCAGAGTGTTACTGTACGTAGCAAGGTAGGTGTGGGTTCATCTTTCGGTTTTACTTTAGAAAAAAGTAAGGAGTAACGCAATTCATGTCTGCTATTCTGCACTGGTAACTATAGGGTAGAATTGTTTAGCTTGGCAGAACAGTAGCACTGTAGCCTGCACAAAGCTGTGTCGGCTGCAGCTGTCATAGCTGCCGACTGCCTTTTTCTTTGTTACTTTCTTTTGGGCATGCAAAAGAAAGTAAGGCCATGTGAGCAGATTTTGATATTTAACGCTTCAATTAACGAATATATTAAAGGATCGCTTACAACTAAGATACTAGCCGCATAATACATTTGCAAAATCCCCACTAAAAAGGCAAGCACAACGCAATCGTCTGCACTGCTTTTTTGCTACCTTTGCGCCGTAATTTATCCAAGCTATCCATCCAAAATGTCAGCACAAAAAATAACTATGGGAACCAACGGTAAACTCACCGTTCCCGACTACCCGATTATACCTTTTATTGAAGGCGATGGCATAGGCCCCGACGTATGGCGTGCCAGCAAAGCCGTTATGGATGCAGCCGTAGAAAAATGCTATGGCAGCAAACGCAAAATAGAATGGAAGGAAATGCTTGCAGGCGAAAAAGCCTTCAACCAAACCGGCCAGTGGCTGCCTGCTGAAACCCTGGATGTAGCCCGCGAGTGCATCGTATCCATCAAAGGGCCGCTTACTACACCCGTTGGTGGTGGTATCCGTTCGCTCAACGTTGCCCTGCGCCAGGAGCTGGACCTCTACGCCTGTGTACGCCCTGTAAAGTGGTACAAGGGCGTGCCATCCCCCGTAGTACATCCTGAGAATGTGGATATGACCATCTTCCGCGAGAACACCGAAGACATCTACGCCGGTATCGAATTCAACTATGATAGCCCCGAAGCTAAAAAGCTACTCCACTTCCTTACTACCGAACTGCACGTAAATAAGATCCGTTTCCCCGAAACTTCTTCTTTCGGTATCAAGCCTGTATCTAAAGATGGTACAGAGCGGCTGGTACGGGCCGCTATTGTATATGCCATTACCAACAACCTGCCATCTGTAGCCATAGTGCACAAGGGCAACATCATGAAGTTCACCGAAGGTTCCTTTAAAATATGGGGCTACGAGCTGGCCGAGCGCGAGTTTGGTGATAAGGTATTCACATGGCCGCAATGGGAAAAGATAAAAGCGGCCGAAGGTGAAGAAGCAGCAAATGCAGCATTAAAACTAGCTGCTGCCGCCCACAAGGTTATTATAAAAGACGTTATTGCCGACAACTTCCTGCAGCAGCTATTATTAGCTCCGCAAGACTATTCTGTTATAGCGACCCTCAACCTCAATGGCGACTACATAAGCGATGCAGCTGCTGCTGCAGTAGGCGGCATAGGCATTGCCCCCGGCGCCAACATCAATTACATCACTGGCCATGCGGTGTTCGAGGCTACCCACGGTACCGCCCCGCGCTTCGCCAATACTGATACCATGAACCCCTCATCCCTACTGCTTAGCGGCTGCATGATGCTGCAATACATGGGCTGGCACGAAGCTGCAAACAGTATAGAAAAGTCTTTGGGACTTACCATCAAGCGCAAGCGCGTTACCATCGACTTCTACAACCTTATGCACGACGCTACCCTGCTTAAAACCAGCGAATTTGCATTAGAACTGATCAAGAACCTGGAATAACTCATATACTCAACCCCAGCTTTAAAGCTGGGGTTTTTAAACACGTTAATATCCCGACTTTAGCCCCCAATACTTTGTATCTGTCATAACACAAGCTGCCCTGTAGGGGCTACCGCTTTGTAGGAAACAAATACAAAATTTTGATGCGCTTCGTAGATGCGCCCCGTACCCGCAAATTGAATTATACTTACAGATACCGGCTACCATGAACATTGCCCCCTACATCGATCACACCATACTAAAACCCACCACCACCGCGGGCGACATAACCCAACTGTGCGCTGAAGCCGTTGCCTATGGCTTTGCCGCAGTATGCGTACCCCCTCCCTATGTGCAGTTGGCTGCACAGCAACTATGGGGCACACCAGTACGCGTTGCTACCGTTATAGGGTTCCCATTTGGCTATAGCACCCTCACCGCAAAAATTGCCGAGGCCACACAAGCCATTGCCGATGGCGCGCACGAGCTAGATGTGGTGCACAACATCACTGCCCTTAAAAACGGTGCGTGGAGCTACCTTGCCGAGGAAATTGCCGTCCTCACCAACCTCATCCATACAGGTGGTGCACACATCAAGGTCATCATAGAAAGCGGTATCCTTACCGATGAAGAGATAACGCGCTGCTGCGAAATATACGCCCCGTGCAATATCGACTTCCTTAAAACCTCTACCGGCTATGCCGAGGTAGGGGCTACCCTACATGCCGTACAGCTTATGCACCAGCACTTGCCCCCAAATATTGCTATAAAAGCTTCGGGCGGGATTCGTAACTTCGCGTTTGCCCGCCAGTTGGTAGCAGCAGGTGCCACCCGCCTGGGATGCTCTGCCAGCTTGCAGATAGTAAAAGAAAGTAATGAATAAACCGTATTGCATATTATTCAGCCTCATGTTGTTATGTAGCGCCAGCTATGCCCAGATCAAGGTTGGCGACGATGCAGATGATGCCCCGCCACCGCAGGGTATGGTGCTCCATGCCGATCCCCGGCTGGCAGTAGTACTCAAAAAGCACGCTACAAACACCGTCGGCACCATCCGCTCGGGCAGGGGTTACAGGGTGCAGATATACAGCGGCAACGAGCGCGCAAAAGCCACCAGCATCAAGGTCGATTTTATGCGCCGCTTTCCCGGCATAGCTACCTACATCACCTACCTCAGCCCCCAGTTCAGGGTTAAGGTGGGCGACTACCGAAGCCGTGCCGAAGCTGCAACTATGTACCAGCAGGTAAGCCCGCTCTACAATCCATCTATGATAGTACCCGACTATATAGTCATTAATCCAGCTAATAATCCAGCTAAAAATGATCAATAAGATCCAGGAAAAAGCAACAGCGTATTTCACCGAGATACAAGCCATACGCCACACCATACATGCCAACCCAGAGCTTTCTTTCGAGGAGTTCAAGACGGCCGAATTTGTTAGTCAAAACCTTACCGCCTGGGGCATACGCCACAAAACAGGCATAACAGGCACGGGCATAGTAGCCTATGTAGAGGGCCGCAACCCCACATCCCGCTGCATAGCCCTGCGCTCAGAGCTCGATGCACTGCCCATACAGGAACTCAACCAAACCGATTATACCTCTAAGAATACAGGCACAATGCACGCCTGCGGTCACGATGTACACACATCCTGCCTGCTGGGCGCCGCCAAAATATTACAGGACCTGCGCGACGAGTGGGAAGGCACCATCATGCTCATCTTCCAACCCGGCGAGGAAAAGAACCCCGGGGGTGCCAGCCTTATGATAGCTGCCGGCGTGCTCGACGATCCTAAACCATCGGCCATCTTTGCGCTGCATGTGTACCCGCACCTGCCATCAGGCACCGTGGGCTTCAGGGCCGGCCAGTACATGGCCAGTGCCGATGAAATATACATTACCGTAGAAGGCAAAGGCGGCCACGCTGCACTGCCCCACCAAACTATCGATCCTATAGCCATTGCGGCCACCCTCATCACCACCCTGCAGCAAGTCATCTCCCGCAAAAGCAATCCCCTCATCCCCTCGGTACTTACCTTTGGTAAAATAGCCGGTGGCCACACTACCAACGTGATACCCGACAAGGTAGAACTGGAAGGCACCTTCCGCACCATGGATGAAACCTGGCGCTACAAGGCCCACGACTGGATCAGGGAGATCGTTACCCACACCTGTGCCGCTCTGGGCGCCACTGCAACTATGGATATATCTGTAGGTTATCCCTCGCTGTTCAACCACCCGCAGCTCACCGCCAGTGCCGAGGGCTGGTCTAAAGAATACCTCGGCGCCGACCATGTAAAGACTCTAGACCTCCGCATGACCGCCGACGACTTCAGCTACTACTCCCAATATATGCCCAGTTGCTACTTCCGCCTCGGCACCAGCCGCAACAACGAGGAGTACACCATACCCGTACACAACGCCAAATTTGATATAGACGAGAACGCCTTGAAAACCGGCATGGGCCTTATGGCGTGGCTGGCTATACAAGCCATTGGCAAGCATTAAATAATTACCAATAATATATTTATTTGTAGGGGCTGAATATTTTCAGCCCCTACTTTTTGACTGGTTGTCCTGTCCGATATTTAAATGGGAAGCGGACAGGTAGGTGGCTGAAATGCTTTGTAGTGGCTGATATACATTTTATTTATGCTGTCCGGTGTGTCCGGTTCCGGACAGGTGGGTGGTTTGCATGAAGCTTTGCGAGATTTATATTAAGAGCGCTTTGTAAAATCTATTAGACGGAGCAACCTAGGATACATTATAAATAAAATACCGTTTCAAAATTCAAAATGTCTGTAGTAAGAGAAAAAAGTAAAACGGACATTTTGTTGGAGCTGATGACCTGAAATGCAATGCTGTGGCTATTATTAAATTTCAGCTTATTTCTAAAATGTCTTAAAATGTCCGTTGACAGACATTTTTATTTCAGCGGTGGAAAAGAACTGAACCGTATTTTACATTGTGCACTTTGACCTAGATGGTATTCAGGTTATAAATGCAGGTGCAAGGTACGGTGGAGTGGGATGCGTACCAAAACAACATATCCACATTTTTAGGATCGTGATACGTGAAATAATGCTTATCGAAAGGCCCTATAAGGTTTTCAGTTGACTTTTGTATAATTCAATTAATTCATCTTTTTCTTTCAGCATTCGCTCATACAATTCAATTATTTTTTCTGTCGGGCTTAATTCATAATTGAAGACATGCCCTTTATTTCCTTCCTGTTGATATACATTTTCTACATGCCCATTTGTGTCCATTGATTTGATAAGCTCAATAGGAAAATCAAAAATTGCAGCAATCCTTTCCAGCAGGTCGTCATCGATCTCTGCTTTTGCTTCCAGTTTTGAATATTCCTGTTGAGACAAATGCAGTTTGCCTGCTACCTCTTTTTGAGGAAGACGGCGGAAGCCACGGAGCTTGGCAATATTATTTCCTAAGTGTACCATTTAATGACGTTGAGCAGAACATATATTTTAGGTAAAATACGGCGTAAAATACAACACTTTTTCGGTAAAATTCTACAACACATTACTTGCATTTATAAAACAGAGGATATACTTTCACATTGCTGAGTAATTAATATCTGCTTGAATATATCTCTACAGTACAATTTTTGCTATTAGAACGGCTTTAGCCTTTGGTTTACTTACGGATTTATTTTATTGAGTTGTTACAACCTTGCAATGCGGTGCTTACAAACTAATATCCTTATAACTTAAACTACTTAAAACTGCTTTTATGGCACAAAAATCAAGTTTAAAAGAGCTTATTCTTTTACTATTAGTACTCTGTTCTTTCAACAAAGTATTTGCGGCTTCATCCACTATTCAATTCAGTATCTTCATTAGTGATACCACCTACAACCCGATAGTAACAACAAGCGGCACCTATGTAACCGTTACCTTCTCTGATGCAACTTTAACTTCTTTGATCAGTGGTTATCATATCACAAGTTTTGTGCGTGCCCACGGTGAATCCCGGCATGCATATCTTCATAAATTCTGGTTAGTAACTGTTGACAATATAAATATGATGACTGATCTGCTGAATTATAATAACACAATATTCCTGGATGGAAGAATTGTACCCCAAGTAGGATTTGTTTCCTATCCAAATGATTATGGTAAATCTTACGGTGGTAATCAGACAGATCTGGATTTGATTTTTGCCAAGGATGCCTGGAATATTACCACCGGTATTCCTGTTGTAATTGGTGAAGAAGATACTTGGTTTGACACATCAAACATAGACATAAAGAACAAAATATATAAAGTACGGTCTGATTATTACGATTCTACCCAATCAAAAAATCATGGTACTGCTACTGCAGGTTGTATGGGGGGACAAACTAATAATGATACCCTTTTAGCATCGATTTGCCCGGGATGCAGTCTTGAATTGAGTACCGACAGAGATAACATTGATACAATGATGCAAATGTCAAAAGAAGGTGTACGAATAATAAACATCAGCTTTGGGTATTGCGTAGGGAACCTTACACCACCACTTGATGAAGTGATGGAATATGATGAACTGTACGAGAATGGTACTACGATGATATGCAGTGCAGGAAATGGCAGAGATACAGCTAATACGGGCTGTGTAACCACCACAGAATATTTGTATCCTGCAGCAGAGAGCCACAATTTTTCGGTAACTGCAGTAGGGTATGATCCAACACCAGGAGCTATAATAAATGTAAAATATCTTCATGATGGAACCACAGACACCACAAAAACCTTCACTCATAATGACCGGGTTGACCTTATGGCCCCGGGCTATGCTGTGCACCTTTTGGCAGGAGGGAGCAAGAACGGCGGCAACTGGGTAACGCAGGCCAGTGGAACATCTTTTAGCAGCCCAATAGTAGCTGGTGCATGTGGGCTATTGCTCTCTGAAAATTCCAGCCTTTCGCCCTACCAGGTTACCTATATATTGAAAGCTACAGCAAACGATACTCCTTTTATGTATTCTTTGTACCCCCGAAATTTACCGTACAATGGTTTATTGGGGGCAGGTGTTCTTAATGCGAGGGATGCACTACAGTTTCTTGTTGATAGCCCTAATATAGCCAATTCAGTTACTGTACAAACATTGACGATTGATGGAGTAGAGCTAAATACTATCTGCGCACCCGGACATTCATCGAATGGAGTTAGGCCGCAATTGGTGCCACAGATTTCAAATGGTACACCCCCCTATACTTATACATGGCATGGACTAGATGACAGCAATGCAAAACTGAACAATATACATAGTCCGAGTCCAATTATAGATTCTGCATGGGGTAACTTCGTTGTTGACTATTATTTGGTCGTGACGGATGCCACTACCCCTCATGCAAAGATGGGTTCAAGGCATGTAACAATAAAGCTGGATACTGCGCAGAAATGGGATCTTGCAATGCGCGATTCATACGTTGACATGCTGGATGAACCTAACAGCCAGGCAGCAATAGACTTTACGCAATGGCGTATTTGGTCAAGCCAGGATATATGGAATAGGCTAACTCAAGACGGCGGTACTGCACATGTAGACCCGCAATACACAGGGCCTACAGATTCCAATTATGTGTACACACGGGTGAGGAATGTAGGATGTATTCCTGCACCTCACGGCAAATCATTACGGCTGTATTGGACGAAAGCTTCTACCGGAGAGACATGGAAGGGCGATTGGGATACTGCTACTTTTAATGGCTGGCCCGCTGGTCTTGAAATTACATCGAACAGCCCTATTTATATTGATAGCCTTCTTCCCGGACAAGCAGCTATCTACAGCATAGGTTGGATACCTCCACGGCCGCAAAACTATAATGATTCATTTAAGGATGTGGAAGCATGTTTACTCGCCCGTATTGAAGATGGTCATAATCCGCTTACCAGTGACAGCATGACCTTTGTTGAAGTGCCGCGCATATCTACCAATGTGATTAACAACAATAACATTGTGACCCGAAACCTGACTGTATTTAATGTTAACGGATACAAGATGCCGATACATCAAGTAGGGATCGGAAATTCGGAAAGCTCCGCCCAATTTTTCAATATAGATATTGCCACGGACAAACATTTCCAGCGTCATATAGCAGGGGATATTTCCGGCATCATTTCGAGCATTAAACTTACGTTAAGTCCCGGCCTATTTAGCGCCTGGACCGCCGGGGGCAAAAAAGGCAACTTCACAGATTACGACCCTGTAGGCCATACCGTTACTTTCTCGACAATATCCGACTTTATGCAGCTTAAAAATATAAAGCTTAATGCTGGTGAAAAAGAATCTCTTACGATACAAACCTTTGGCAATACTGCCATAGGATCGTATCAATATGCGCCGATCAATTTGAACGTGTTGCAAGATTTGGTGAACGGAAGCGACACTTCTATTTATGGTGCCGTGATCTATACCATAATTCCGGATACAGGACTGGGAAAACAGGCACCCTTACAAGTGGCTCAAGTAAAAGCACAGAGCAATGCTTTTTATGGCTATCCTAATCCTACGTCCGGAACCTTTACCATTGCTACTAAGAATTATAAGAATACTGCACTAATTACAGTTACCGATGTGCTCGGGAAGGTAGTATCACGGCTTACTTATGATTTCGGTAATACTTCAAGTGTGAGTGTCGATCTCTCACGCAGCACGCCTGGCATATATGCCATCGCAATTCAGTGCAGCAATGGAACGACGCAAGTAATCAAAATAGTGAAGGAATAAATATGTAACTTTAACAGGAGGAAATACTTTATTTCCTCCTGTTTCCATACTTGATGCCATGAGATATTTTTTTTTACTTTTCCTGCTCCACCCCTTTATATCATCCGCACAGGTACATTATGCCGGTTCATTAGATAGTTCTTTTGGAGCAAATGGTGCAGCCATTATAGCAAACATAACTGCCAATGCTTTAGTGGTAACAACTGATGATAAGCTGTTGGTGGCAGGAGCTGACTCAAAAGGTGTTATTGTAACCCGGTATAACAAAGATGGAAATATAGACCCTATATTTTGTGTTAATGGTACAGACCATATTGGCAATGTTCCCGGATATACAGGTTGCTATGCTACATGCATATTATTACAACCTGATGGCAAGATGGTAATAGGTGGTGCGGCGACCGATACCACCCAAAATGTTTATACAACTACCCATAGTAATTATCTAACCATGAGACTAATGCCAAATGGAACTTTAGATACCAGTTTTAACAAGACTGGATTGGTAATAACAGATGTTTACCGTCTACAAGATCACATTATTGCTTTAGCATTGCAGCCTGATGGCAAGATAATAACATGTGGTGTAAGTGTTGATCCTATTTACGGATCATCAGCCCTTACTATATTAATTCGGTACAATGGGGATGGAAGTCTGGATACCACATTCGGTAATATGGGTAAATTAAATGCTTATCCTGGCAGTGGTGCAACCTACCCCACAGGTAATGCAATGTTTTTGCAACCTGACGGAAATATTGTGGTTGGAGGAACCGAACAGGATGAAGCAGATTTTTATGTTTTGCTTATGCGTTTTAACACTAATGGTACGTTTGACGTTAGCTTTGGAAGCCGCGGCGTAGTAAAGGAACGATTAGCATACTGGTCGGATGGGGATTATCCATGTTATTCGGGGGTAAATGCCATGCAATTGCTTCCAGATGGTAAAATACTGGCAGTAGGTAGTACTTATGGTGTTGATACAAGCCTTGATTTCGCGTTAGTAAAATACAATGCAGATGGGACAAGGGATACTACTTTTGGTAATGATGGAATTATAAAAACAAACATTGGCGATGGTGATATAGCATCATGTATTGCAATAGAACCAGACGGTAAAATAGTTGTTGCAGGCCGTGCCGAGAAACCAGAAAACATGCAGGCCATAGCGCGCTATAACCCGGATGGTACACCGGATGGCACATTTGGCAAAGGTGGTGAGGTAATCAAACTGATAGGTACGCAAAACACCATGAATTCAATACAGATACAAAGTAGTGGAAAGATAGTACTGGCCGGTAATATGCAAACTTCATCGGGTAATGAATGCGGTTTATTAGTGCGCTATCAATATGATGAAAACACAGAAGGGTCAATAAATACTCCCGGACTATTTGATTTTAATATTTATCCAAACCCCACACCCAATGGTATGTTTACCATAAGTACGCAAACTTACAAAGGTGTCGCTAACATACAAATCATTGACATGTTGGGCAGGAAAGCTTGGACAGGTGTGAATGATTTTGGGACAAATGCAAAAATGCCTGTGAACATAGGTGCGTACGCGGCTGGTGTGTACGATGTGAAAATAATGGCTGGCACCGATGTGCAGGTAGTGAAAGTGGTGAGGGAGTAAGATATGGTTTCCGTGAGTGATAGTAGCGGATACCTCGCTCGTCCTCGTTTGTAACGAGGATGCCACGGCAGGGCGTTTGCAACACCCGTGAAACATTCCAATCCGTGGAACGGTGCATATCTTCTTTTTGCACCTATCTCCCGCCACCTTACCTTGCATCTGTCGCCTCGCATACCTGGCATAACTTAAGGTTGCTTCGTTCCTCACAAACACACAAAATATAAGATCCAACAAAACCGACATTTCACACTACAACTCTTACCCACAAAGCATTTCACCCCAAATCAAAAATGTCTCCCGACCCTCAAAAACGGACATTTTAAGACATAAGACTGGTAAAAATTCAAAAAGGGCTATCTCAAACTTTTTGAGATAACCCTTTTACTGAGGACAAACTAAGAATTGTTTTATTCTTTTGTGAACTTGCTTGTTGCAGTTGTTAAATTAGCATCCTGTATCACAAGCAAATAATTGCCAGGGTTAAATTTATTTACATCAATAGAGAACTTTTGAGCACCCTGGGTCACTATTTTATCTCCTTTCGCCATTACCTTTCCTTGCATGTCATATACGGTATAGTGTACATTTCCACCTTTTAATATTATCATGTTCACATCTACCTGGGTTTGTGCAGGATTTGGAGACACGCTCTTAATATTAATGGAATTATCCATAGACAATACTGGAACTTGTTCCGGAAATTTAGAAACCGCATGACTAGTGGTATTCCTGGTGGTTTGACGAGCAGCAGGAGCTTTCTGGCTGACGCAGAAAGTAACACATTCCTGGCACTTCACAACACCAGTGCTATCTATCAGTAGCAGGCACGCGGTATATGTGCCCGGAGCTGTATAGGTGTGTGTTGAAGTTGTGCCAGAACCATTTGGCGATCCATCACCATATTGCCAAACGTAGTTATAACAAGAAGTTGGGTTAACTGCGGTAAAATTGTATGTATTGGGGTTTTGCGTACTGCTGCAATAGTCAAAATTGGCGTTACAGACGTAGTATTCTATATTCAATGCAGGACCCGGATTATAAGGATTAAAACTGCTTGCCCACATGGTATTGCGGTAATAGGTATGTAAATTCAGAGACAGTAAATAGCCATTATTGTTCAAGCCTAGTGTATTCATATTGGTGTATATCTGCTGTGTGATGGATGTTACATCTATGTTAAAAGGGTTATTCCACTCGGTTGTTGTTACAGGTATGGGCGATGTGGGAGTAGCGTCTATGGCAGGAGCAGTACTCCATGTCACTAAATTATTGACCCAGTTATTTGCAGCGCCACCATCTACAATATTTACGGTACCTGCATTGTCAGAATAGGGCGTGCCCGGGTACCAGCTATTGCCCGTTGTATTCTGCAAACTGGTTGGGATACCGTTAAGCAACAAACTGGCATGGGTAATTATAGCATCCGGTGGTAATGTGACCATCTGGTCGAAACGTATTAATGTTTTGATGTGCAGGTCGTTGCAACCCAAAGCGTGAATGGTCCATTCAGACATTTGAAGGTCATGCGCACCATAAAAGTTGACGTTCTCATCTGGGGCACTCCCACCAGAAGGTATACAGCCGTCGCTGCTTACTATCATCACATCATCCCCTGACCCGGCCGTGGGCTGAAAGGTAACATTTTGCATGCATTGGGCGCCGGCCTGCCCGCTGAAAAGAACAAACATCATGCTTGCTCCAATCGTAAAGATTTTCCTTTTCATATTATTTAGATTTAATTATTGCTCCTACTCTAGTAAAAAGGCCTTTTCGGATACCTGCCTTAATGTTTTAAGCTTGCTTGACAATTGCATCTTGAATAACTGATTTTATTTTTTTTAGGTTTTATTCACTATTGATTTATTATTATTTAGATTATTTCCAAAATTGCGCTAATCCATTAAAAAAAAATACTGTCAAAAACAAGCTATTCTTCTGGTTTTCGCCAGATAAAATTTTAATGTTAAAAAAATATCTTTAAACTATGAAAATAAAAAAGCGCATATATAGTAATTTTACAACGCTATGAAAGACAGACAGAATATTGCTATTGCTATAGCAAATAGTGAACAATTAGTTTTAGACTCAATGGCAATGCTTCTTGTTAATGAGGGCTTTGATGTTATTGCAAAAGCGCAAAATGGTGAAGAACTAATCAGCCTATTAGAAAGTTTGGATAACCTACCGGACGTATGTATTATTGATGTCTTCATGCCTGGTTTGGGTGGCCTGGAAACGATGGAAGAATTATACAAACGATGGCCACAGATGCGGGTTTTTGTTTTGTCTTCATGGGAAAGCGCTCAAATCGTTACACGTATGCTCATAGCGGGAGCTTGTGCTTATCTTAAAAAAAATATTTCCTGCCAAAAGCTGTCAGAAGCTATTATTGCCGTGCATAACAACGGGGTATACTTTTCAGAGTTGGTCAGTAGCCAATATTGGGGCGCAATACAAAAAAAGCAAATAAAGCTGCCTAACCTTACCGCTGCCGAGATGCGCGTACTCAAATATTGTTGCATGGACCTTACATACGAAGAAATTGCATGTAAATTACATATCACGGTTGCCAGCACTAAGGGACATCGTGACAGCATGTTTAAAAAATTAGGCATTCATAACCGCGTAGGCCTATTTAGGTTTGCAATAGAAAATGGTATAGATCCCTTTGGAGATTTACTCGGCAATAGAAACGGTGAACTTTTTTATCAAAAGCCCCTTAAGCAAACCTACCCCTGCTCGGCTTAGTGAACTCTAGGAATTACAAAGCCGAAGCAAATGCTCCGGCCCTTTAACGATTATTTAGAAGATCTACCCTTCCTATTATTTTTATTTTTTAAGTTTATCAATTTAAAAACCATACATACCACCCGAAACGGAAATTGCCTCTCCCGTGATCCACGCTGCATCATCGGAAGCAAGAAATACGGCAGCTTTCGCAATATCTTCGGGCTGGCCTCTGCGGCCAAGTGGTGTATTGGCAACAAACATTTTTTCAGCCTCACTGCCAATAGTTACGCCTGCAGTGTGTGCACCTTCTGTTTCCGTAGCGCCCGGCAAAATAGAATTGACACGAATGTTTTTTGCACCCAGTTCTTTCGACAAAGAAATGGTTATAGCATCTATTGCCGCTTTAGTTGCAGAATATAACGAGACTCCCGCCATCGGCATTTTACTTGCACCCGAACTGATATTGATGACATTGCCCCCCTTATCGCCAAACAGTTTTAAAGACGCCTGGATGGTAAGTATAGGCCCCAAAACATTGACATTGAAATGCTGGTGAAAAGCTGCCGCAGATGCCTGTTCAACAGGTAAATATTGCTGAAAGACCGCGTTGTTTACCAAAATATCTAACGTGCCGAAAGCCTTCTTTGTTTCTTCAAAAAGCCTGGTTACATCGGCTTCGTTCGATACATCGGCCTGTACCGCAATGGCTATGCCTCCATTGTCGGTTATGGCTTTCACCACTTTATCTGCGCCTTCTTTGCTTGAGGCATAATTTACAACAACCTTTGCGCCTTCTGCGGCAAAGTGTTTGGCAATAGATGCGCCTATTCCTTTTGATGCACCTGTTATTATCGCTACTTTGTTTTTTAATTTGCTCATTGTTTCTATTATTAAAGATTTGAATAAAGATTTGAATCACGATTCATCAGTCGAACTTGAACAAGTCCTGAAAGATGAGTTTACCCCAGGTATTTCCGTGCGCCTGCACAAGCAGTCCACCTTCCGAAAGGCTGCCAAGTTTAACTGGCGCGAAACCAAGTTTTTCCGCAAGCTTGCTGATCTCCGCTGCTGCGTCGTCATCGTCGCTCGCCAGGAACACGACTCTCCTGCCACCATGTACAGCCGGATCCTGGTTAAGAATGGCAGCGCCCAGATGGTTGAAGCCCTTAACCAGTTTACCACCAATGAAGGCCTGCGCAACGAGCCTGGCAGAAGGCAGGCCGCCTAGCTTCTCAGGGGGTACGCCGTATGCATTGGTCACATCCACGATGATCTTCCCCTGCCAGTTGGGCAGCGCCTTAGCAACATCCGAGTGCGACTCGAAACGCACAGCCAAAAAGACGACGTCAGCCTTGACGGCTTCGGCTAGTGTTGTGGGAATGATCCCAGGGCCGATCGCAGCCGCATCTGATGAAAAGCTTTCCGGGTCGCGGGTGGTTGCAACGGATACTTCGATGCCGTTGCGTGCAAACGCCCTGGACAGGGCCTGGCCGATCTTGCCGAAGCCAATAATTGCGTAGCTTGCTACTTTGTTTTCTGATTTACTCATTTTGAAAATTATTTAGTTATTTAGTTATTTAGACAGATAAGTCATACCACCATCAACAAGGAGTTCAGCACCAAGCATAAAAGAAGAATCATCAGAAGCCAGGAAAACCGCTGCTTTACCAATGTCAGCTGGTTGCCCAATTCTGCCTGTCGGCATTTCACTTGCAAAGTGTTTTTTTATAGCTTCAATTTGTTCTGCGGGAACAAACTTTTCGAATGCCGGTGTATCTGTTGTACCTGGTGTTATAACATTTACTCTGATCTTTCTGTCTAAAAGATCGCTTGAAAATCCTTTTGCAAAATGGATCACAGCTGCTTTTGCAGCGCCATAAAGCGTAAAATTGGGATATGCCCGATGTGCTGCATTTGACCCTATCAAAATAATAGAGCCACCATCATTCATATAGGGCAGTCCTTTATTAACAGTGAAGTAAACACTTTTCAGGTTCAGATCTATTGTCTTGTCAAAGTCGGCTTCGCCAAGAGTTGCCACAGTTCCCACAGCTCCACCACCCGCATTGGCTACAATCAGGTCTATTTTACCGAATTTTTCAGCTGTTTCTTTAAACACTCTTTCCAGGTCGGCAAGGTTGGTTACATCGGCATTTATGGCTATAAAATTATCGCCAAGTTGAGCCACAGCGCTATTTAAAGTTTCCTGATTTCTGCCAACAATAGCACCGACAGCGCCTTCGTTTTTAAATGCTTCGGCAATACCAAACCCAATGCCACTATTCCCACCTGTTATAACAGCAACTTTGTTTTTCAGTTTACTCATTTTTTAGTTTTTCTTTAATTTGTTTCTCAAAGTTACCATCAATAGTTTATCTTTGTAACCATTGCAGTATATTCTGGTTACTTTTGGGTAACTACAAATTTCAAGAACATGAGAGACGACAGATTTTGCAATTCAAATTGCCCATTTACCAGAGCTATTGGAACTATTGCTAATAAATGGAAGCCGATAATTATAAATGTAGTTGGCACCCGTACCATTCGTTTCGGTCAGTTAGATGCCATAATACCACACATTTCAAGGAAAGTACTAGCCGAACAGTTAAAAGAGTTGGAAGAAGACGGACTATTGGAAAGATTGGCCTATAAGGAATTACCACCAAGGGTAGAATATAAGCTGTCTGAAAAAGGCTTAGCATTCTTGCCGATTTTAGAAAGCATCAAAGAATGGAATTTACAATATGAAATAGCCCTAGTACCCAAGGAGACCGATCATTATGTCTATGGTGTAAAATCGAAACTAGACAATGATCGGCAAATGGAAAGTATCATCTGTTCGCAATAACGGCAAAAGGAGGCTTTCCGATATTTAGAAGGAATTTCTAACAGAATGTTGAGCTAAGACTTAATGGAATTGGAAATAAACAGTTGGTAAAACGGACCGTATTAGATACATAACCTATAACTGGAAATAATAGGGGAACAAGTGCCTGAAGTTACGGGGTGTGCTGCACGGGCGGTTGTGGCGTAGGGAGGGATTGAAAAGGATTTGGGTTTTGTAGCGTCCTTGCCCGGATAAGAACGCTAACCCACTCGTACTCGTTTATAACGTGCTCCCAACGTTCGCAACATCCGTGAAACAGTCCAATCAGTGGAACGGTGTATATCTTCTTTTTGCACCTATTTCCCGCCATCTTACCTTGCACCCGTTATCATTAACCTGCAAACCGTCAATACAAACACGGAATGCGTAAAACTTTTGTACAACGTAGCTATAATTTAAAAAATAAAATCATACAACACGCCAAATAGACCTGTCCGGTACCGGACAGACCAGACAGTGAAGAATAAATACATATTATCCACCACAAAGCATTTCAGCCCACCAAAATCTCCCCCTGTCCGCTTTTCAATTTAAAATAGGGCAGGACATCACCAACAAAAATCACAATAAATAGTCAAAATGCATTACCTCCTAAAACCCGGCTCGTACGATAACCCACAAGACACCAGGCCGCGGTAACCAATCCCTAGCTCACCAAAAACGCCTAGCGATCTGCCTACTCGAATACCCAGCAGGGTAGCCTGCCCATTAAATTTAAAACCATTGAATGAGCTTGCCGGCAAACCCTGGTACTGGTCGTCCTCGGTATAGTAAGTTACTCCAGCAGAGATGTCCTGGTACATCTGGAAGTTATTGTGGCTGATGAGCATCCATTTAAGATCAGCCGCAAAGGTTACAGTATTCTCCTTGAATGTGAATGGCTGGCCGGTGTAGTCATCCACACTGTTACCCCACAGCGTTTGGGTAGCTACAGAAATGCCTATAGCAACCCGGTTACTGACGTAATACCTATAGCCCACGTAATAGTTGGGTGTAGCACTGTTTATTGTATTGTCGAACGCCTGTAGTGCAGATACTGCACCCACACCGCCTATTATTTCGTGTATGCCCTGCAGCGGATGATAATAGCCATATTGCCTAAACCCTCCGGCCCCGCCCGATGCGTGTGCGCCATAAAACAAATGATACACGGGGTTATATCCAGACCTGTATCGGTTTCTGCGGTGGTCAGCAAAATGCCCCCCCCAATGCCCGCCTGAGCGCATATGCCCCCCCGATCTGTGCATATGACCGCCATAGTGCCCATGAATATGTCCGCCGTGTCCATGCCCTCCTATATGTCCGTGTCCACCATGTCCATGGCTGCCGGCAAAACTATATGCAGGAAAGGAAACTAATGCCAAAAGCACAATAATAGCGAAGCGATGCATATGTGGGTGTTTGGTTAATGTAAAACAACTTACATGCCAAAATATATTAAAGCCTTTTACGATTTTGAAGACACGGAGACTATTTGCTATTCTTATGAAAAATACCCTGTTTATTTCCTTAAGAAAGTGATATGGATACCACGCCACCAAACAAACAAAATCCGGAGCACAAGCCCCGGATCTGAAATCAGATTTTTATAAAAACTACCAACCCAGCAACCACGCAAATATAAGTGGGGCAACAATGGTAGCATCGCTCTCTACTATAAACTTAGGGGTGTGTATATCTAGTTTGCCCCAGGTGATCTTCTCGTTAGGTACAGCTCCACTGTAAGAACCATAGCTGGTGGTGCTGTCGCTGATTTGGCAGAAGTAGCTCCAGAAAGGTACATCGTGCCACTCCAGGTCCTGGTACATCATAGGTACTACACATATTGGGAAGTCGCCCGCAATACCACCACCTATCTGGAAGAAGCCTACGCCCTTGCCGGCGCTGTTGGCGCGGTACCAGTCGGTAAGCCACATCATGTACTCAATACCACTCTTCATGGTGCTCGGCTTCAGCTCGCCCTTTATGCAATAGCTGGCAAAGATGTTGCCCATAGTGCTGTCTTCCCAACCTGGTACTATAATAGGTAGGTTCTTTTCGGCAGCGGCAATCATCCAGCTATGCTTGGTGTCAATCTCGTAGTGTTCCTGCATTACGCCGCTCAGCAGCAGCTTGTACATAAACTCGTGAGGGAAGTAGCGCTCGCCCTTGTCCTCAGCATCCTTCCATATTTTGAAGATGTGCTTCTGTATGCGGCGGAAGGCTTCCTCCTCGGGTATGCAGGTGTCGGTAACGCGGTTGTAACCCTGTTCCAGCAGTTCAAACTCCTCAGCAGGGCTCAGGTCGCGGTAGTTGGGTACGCGTTTGTAGTGGGTATGTGCCACCAGGTTCATTACATCTTCTTCCAGGTTGGCGCCGGTGCAGCTAATGATAGCCACCTTGTCTTGCCGTATCATCTCGGCCAGGGAAATACCCAACTCGGCGGTGCTCATAGCGCCAGCTAGAGAAATTAGCATCTTGCCACCTTCAAGCAGGTGGGTTTCGTAACCCTTGGCAGCATCTACCAGGGCCGCAGCGTTGAAGTGGCGGTAGTGATGCTGTATGAACTGGGAAATTGGTCCTTTATTCATGTTATATTTTTGTTTTGTTTTTGTGGTTGTTGTGTTAAAAAGTGAAGACGCAACCAGTGCGTCTTCAATATATAGTTGAGCTGCAGATGGTACTATTCAGGTACCTTTTCGCCTGCGGTTACAAACTTCTTTGCCCACTCTGTAGTGATGCTCTTGGGGCGCTCCAGCGGGAATCCCAGTGCACGATCCCAACACAGGCTAGCCAGTACACCCAGTGCGCGGCTTACACCAAACAACACGGTGTAAAATTCTTCTTCAACCAGGCCATAATGCTTCAGCAATGCACCTGAGTGTGCATCTACGTTTGGCCATGGGTTCTTTATTTTACCGGTGCTTTCAAGGATGGGTGGCGCTACTTCGTAAATGTTCCATACTGTTTTTACTGTAGGATCATCAGGACAGTGGCGTTTAGCAAACTCCATTTGTGCGGTAAAGCGCGGATCGGTCTTGCGCAGTACTGCGTGGCCGTAGCCGGGTACTACTTTGCCTTCTGTAAGTGTTTTGTGTATGTAGTCAGCAATTTGCTCTTTAGTAGGTTGATCAGAGTTCAGTTCTTTGCACATTTCTTCAATCCAGCGTATCACTTCCTGGTTTGCCAGGCCGTGCAGTGGGCCAGCCAAGCCGGCCATACCTGCGGCGAAGGACAAAAATGGATCGCTAAGGGCAGAACCTACCAGGTGAGTAGCATGGGCAGATACGTTACCACCTTCATGATCTGAATGTATGGTAAGGTACAGGCGCATCAGTTCTTTAAAGCTCTCTTCGTCAAAACCCAGCATGTGTGCAAAGTTTGCAGACCAGTCCAGCATACCATCGGGCTGTATATGATCACCACCTTTGTACTTGCGACGATAGATATATGCAGCTACGCGTGGCAGGCGTGCAATGAGATCCATGGTATCTTCATACACATAATTCCAATGATCCTTCTTGCTGATGCCTTCGGTGTAAGCCTTCGCAAAGCGCGATTGTGTTTGCAGTGCCAGTATTGCAGCTATGAACTGTGTCATAGGGTGTGCAGATACTGGTAATGCTTCAATAACATCAAACACATAATTAGGTACATGAGAGCGGCGCGCCCATGTTTCAGAGATGTGTTCTACTTCTTCCTCTGTGGGTACTTCACCTATCAGCATCAGGTAAAATAAACCTTCGGGCAGTGGTTCTTGTCCACCTTCAGCTTTTGGTAATTTTTCACGCAATTCAGGTATTGAAAACCCACGAAAACGTATGCCTTCGTTGGCATCAAGTAAAGATGTTTCTGTAACAAGGCCTGTAATGCCACGCATACCCTGGTACACCTGTGCAAGTGTTACATCGCCTACCACCATATTGCCATGCTGCTCAATGATGCTTTTGATCTCTTTGTTCTGTTCATCGGCTTTAGCCTTGAAACGGTCTTTTACGTAGCCCATAAAAATTGTGTGATAATTAAAACTGTTCAGAAAGAGTATTAACGGGCACAAAGGTAAGAAAACGAAAAATACCTTACGCGCAAAAAATGGATTTGGCAATAGATTATTTAATTGCTGTGGCGGGATTGATTAATATCATAATTAAATGAGCAATAATGTAACTCGATCAATAAATAGTATAAAAAGAATCCAATCGACATTTATTTCATACCGCTATATGTTGTTCGTTTGTTAATGCTTTTGTTATTCGTTAACAAAAATGGCTGTTTTGTTAATAAACAGAGGGGTAAATAACAAATTAAATAAATGATATTCATCATCAAAATGTTGAATGATTTTCTCTATATCACCTACATAACCTACTAATTGATAGCGATTTAAATAAAATTAATGACACTTATTATCAAATAAAGTATGTTTTTATTAAAAGTGAATTATAATTATATTTTAATGAGTTGTTAATGAAGAATCTTTTTTGGAATTTGCACCTTAATAATATAAGAGGGGACAAATCAGGAATGTATGAAGAACAAAAAACTACTTATTAACGTTTTTATTGGTTTTTGTACAGTGACATTTATGACTGCGAATGCACAAAGCCCCCAACCTCTACTTACACTTACAGGAAGCAATGGATGTATCGGTGGTACTTTCACTGCAACAAGCTCTCTGTCACCTGCCTACATCACCTGGAAAAAGAACAATGTTACCGTAAAAGTAAACTATGCCGGTTATGGTAGTAATGCAAATACAGTAGCCGGAGATACGGCCGGCAATGGCGGGGTTGCCAACAACCTGTTGGACAATCCGTTTGGGTTATTTGTTGATAATGAAGGTAATACATATATAGCTGACCAACTAAATAACAGAATACAGAAATGGGCACCGGGCGCTACCCATGGGGTGACAGTTGCGGGATCGCCTATAGGCACTGCCGGTGTAGCTGACAGCCTGCTTTACGCGCCAACTGGTGTATATGTTGATAACAGTGGTTATATATATATAGCCGACTTTGGCAACAGCCGCATACAGAAATGGAAAATGGGTGCGACAACAGGATATACTGTTGCAGGATCTGCTGCCGGTATATCGGGTAGTGCCGATAGTTTGCTTGATTTTCCCATTGCAGTATTTATAGATGGCAGCGGTAATATTTTTGTATCGGACTATGACAACAACCGCATACAGAAGTTTGCACCGGGTACTACGAAAGGCATAACGGTAGCAGGTGGCGCAACTGGCACACAGCTTGCCAACCCATCGGGATTATTTATAGACAATAACAAGAACCTGTATGTGGCCGACAATGGCAATAACAGGATATTGGAATTTACAGCACTTGCACCTGCCGGTATTACCGTTGCAGGTGACAGCAACAAAATATTCGGATCTGACTCAACTCACTTACTGGCACCCGATGCCATTTATGTAGATGGCGCAGGTAACATATATATAGCTGATGTTGGGAACAACCGCATACAGCGCTGGGCAAAAGGTGCTACAAGTGGCACTACATTAGTTGGCAACGGTCTTTTAAAACCCCAGGGTATATTCCTGGATAACACAGGTGAATTGTATGTTGCCGATGCAGGCAACGAAAGAATACAGAAATATATAAATGGCCTGAACATGAGCTTTACTGGCAATGGTCCAGGCAACTATACTGCTACTGTCACCACGTTTGCCGGCGTAAGCAAAACCATATCAGGAGGAACTACGTGGACAGGTGCTGCAGGCAACGATTGGAACACAGCAGCTAACTGGTGCAGCAATGCCGTACCGGGAGCAAATGACGACATCTATATTCCTGCTACGCTAAACAAACCTGAATTGATATCTGACACTGCTGCCATACATGGTATAGTAACGGATAGTGCTGCCAATTTGTTAATAGACAGTGCCCTCCTGCAAGTGAGCGGTATGGTAACCCTTAACGGAAATGTAACCGGAACAGGATGGTTGTTGCTAAATGGTACTGATACTCAAAAAATAACAGGTAAGGATACTATTGTCAATCTGGAATTAAATAATGCTAATGGCGCTTATATATCTGCCGCTGATACCATCAATATAAAAAATACATACAATCCTGCGCAGGGTACATTGACTATACATGGAGGTTTGGTCTTGTTATCCGATTCAAATGCTACTGCAGCTATAGCCAGTGGCATCGGCACGTATATTAACGGTCCCGTTACTGTACAACAATACATTCATGGCGGCAGAAGGGCATTCCGGTTTTTAGGTAACCCTTTTAGTGAAAGTATTGCTTTATCCCAATTAACCAATACTATAGACATAACTGGTGACAGTGGAAAGGTGAATGGGTTTACGACTACAGAAACCAATAATCCATCAGCTTTTTGGTACGATCCTACTACAGGTAATGGTAATGATACCGATGACAATACCGGCTGGAAGCCCATACATGCAATAGCAGACAGCGGCGTAAATGCATGGCAACCTATGGAAGGTATGCGTGTGATGGTAAGGGGCACCAAGGGTGAAGGATTGCATGGTGAAGACTATGTACCATCTGCTACTACATTAGTAATGAATGGACATATAAACCAGGGAACAAAGACTGTAAAATTGATTCCTAATGATAATGCAGGCTACAACTTTATAAGCAATCCGTATGCTGCACCTATAGATCTGAGCACTTTGGTTAGGGGCGATTCTGTAGGGCCTAACTTTTGGGTATGGGATCCTAATCAGCAAACACAAGGTGCATACATATCACTGCCATTTGATTCTTCTTATATACTACCTGCTTACAGCAGTTTTGTTGTAACTGTACGTGACAGCATACATAGTGCACTTACGTTTACCGAAAGCAATAAAGTAGGGGCTGCAGTGAGTGGAAGCCTGTTCAAAACAACAAAAAAAACAAGCCTTGGTGATAACATGGTGCAGCTGCATATACTAAGCGCTGGTGGTCATACATCGTGGGATAGGATAATGCTATACTTCAATAATCAGGCATCTGGTGGTATAGACAATCTGGACGCACACAAACTCTATAATCCTGATCTGAATTTCTATACTTTTGGTACTGACAATACAAAGTTATCTATAGATGTTCGTCCCTATGTAGATGGACAGGTGATAAAACTAGGTCTCACTTCTGGTGTGCAGGGTATCTATACCATCAGGGCCGACAATTTTACAGCTCCTGCTGGCGCACGGTTCTTCCTGCACGATAAATATCTGAACGAGGTGCATGCACTGTACCAGGGCTTTGAATATACGTTCCAGGTAACAGGCGATGCTTCATCACAAGGCAACAACCGTTTTGAGCTGAGCCTGAATGACAACGCAACCCAGGCAGGCACACTGCATGTATATGTAGTACCCAACCCAGCCAGCGATGTAGCTGTAGTAACCTACGAAAATGTAAACCCTGTAAGCACAACGTTGCGCATCACCAATATGCTGGGCCAGGAAGTATATACCCAACAACTGGGACAACAACAGAATGGCGATGTAACTATACCGGTAAAACATTTGCCTTCAGGCATATACCTGGTGAGCCTGCAAAGTGGCAACCAGATCATTACACAACAATTGGTAAAGAGATAAAAGGACTAAAAATTGTAAGATTGAAAAGGCAGACCCTTACATAAGGAGAGAGATGTAAGAGAGAAAATAAAGGAGAGAAACAAATATTTAATAAAGGGTAAGAGAGAAATTTTTTAAACCATTTTAAAACTAAAGGATATGAGAAAGCTATTCACTGTTACCGTTCTGATGTTGCTTATTTTCATAAGTGTACCTAACCATGCATTAGCCGGGCCTGGTTTTGGTGGTGGCGTATCGGATGCTGGCCATGGTGGTGGTGGCGGCGCTGCACCGTTAGATGGTGGCCTTAGCTTCTTGGCTATAGCCGGTATCAGTTACGGAGTTAAAAAAATGAAAGCTGCCAAAGACAGCAAGAAAAAGAAAGAAGAAAGTACTGAATTGTTTAAATAAACCGGGGATAAGAGAGAGGAACCGGTTGGCCACCCTGCGAAGGGTGGCTTTTTTCCTTTGGCTTCAAGGTATCATGTATGTTTGTACAGCAATAGTCCTTCACTTATCAATAGCAGTGCTCAAAAAACATTGCCAGATGTACAATAAATACGATTAATATTATAGATAGGTTAATACTATGTTATTCAACTCTAATAACAAATAGTTTACTATATTAATGAGTCCAGGTGTTGTATCTTTATGATGAAATAAATATTAAAAAAAATCAATATTAAATTTATGAATAGAATCTACACTGCGTTACTGACTGGTTTTATATTAGCCATTTCGCTTGCTTCATGTAAGAAAAATCAATCCAACAGTGCGTCTTCATCTAAAATAGCCCCTGATGGATTTACTTTTAATACATCAAGGAAGGTGGATGTGAAGGTTCAGCTCCTTACAAATGATGATCAACCGCTAAAGGGTGTTGTGGTAAGCATTTATACTGCAGCAGAGGCAAATGGAAATACAGCCATAATGAAGGCTGTGAGTGATGCAAACGGATATGTAACGGGCACTATTAACGTTGCCTCTTATGTAGATACACTATTTGTTGATCCGGCTTATGTGGGCCTGATGCGTTATGCAAAAACTTATATTTCTGGCAATGCCCTCAGCGCTACTATTGGTGGCTCTGGCGGGTATGGCGGTAACATTGTAGAATATACACAGAAGGCACGGACAACCAATAACAACCAAACAAGCCTGTATAAAACCACCGGTACTACCCAATATAAGTACATGGGCAGCTATAACTTATTTAATGGAAAGCCCAACTACCTGGAAAGCACTAATGATGTTATTACCAGCACCCTTTTGGGGCGCGTTAATGCGTCACTTCCAGAGGGTATCTCTGTAGCTGTAAGTCATCCCACTTATTTATCATCGTCTGCTACTACCAATGTTAATGTCACTGCTCTTTCAGATGTTTGGATCACCTTTGTTTCAGAAGGCGCAGGGAATCTGAATTGCTTGGGATATTACTATTATCCAACAAGCACTCCACCAGCTTCACCATCCGATATTGATACCATTTACCATATCTTTCCTAATGCAAGCGCGCTGGGTAGTGGCGGAGCATTAATATCTGGCAACAAAGTGAAACTTGGTCGTTTTCAGCCAGGTTACTCTATTGGCTTTGTGTTGTTCTCTAACGGCTGGAGCCTGGGCGCAGTAAACACGAGCGTTACAAAATTCTATTCCAATGATGCGCTTAATCCTGAATCCTCAAGTTCTTTAAAAAGGCATACCGTATTATTGAATGATGCTACAGACAATCTTTTCCTTGTTGGGTTTGAAGATATTAATCGTAGTATGGCAAGTTGCGATAACGACTTTAATGACCTCGTATTTTATTGTTCATCCAACCCTGTAACGGCCATTTCAACAGGTAGCGTACAGCCATTGGATGTACCTACTGATAGTGACGGCGATGGTGTGTCGGATGTGTTTGATCAGTTTCCTAACGATCCTGCTCGTGCATATATCAACTATGTACCATCGCAGGCAAACTGGGGCACACTTGCATTTGAAGATCTGTGGCCCAAAACAGGCGATTATGACATGAACGACCTGGTTGTTAACTATTGCTACGCATCCATCTCAAACGCTGCTAACAACGTGGTAGAAATGGATTGTTACTACGCAGTGCAGGCAGCAGGCGCCATTTATAGCAATGGCTTTGGAGTTCAGTTCCCCTTTGCACCATCTGTTGTTGCCAGTGTAACAGGGCAGAATCTTAAAAACAATTACATCACATCATCAGCAAACGGTACAGAAGCCGGGCAAACACTGGCTGTGATTATACCGTTCGATGATTATCATAATGTAATACGGAACCAGGGCAATGCCAGCTTTATTAATACAATGACTGCCCTTCCCAAGGTTACGGGCGATACCACTAAGGTAGTAGTGAACTTTACAAGTCCTATGACGCCATCGTCTTTGGGTACCTCTCCTTACAATCCGTTCGTGATACCTCAAATGCATAGAACGTATGAAATACACCTGGCAGGCAATGCCCCAACAGATAAGTTTGACAAATCGCTCTTTGGTACAGGAAACGATAATTCTAACGTTGCCACTGGCCGCTACTTCCAGTCTGCAAGCAACTGGCCGTGGGGTATCAATTTTGTTACTGGCTTTAGCTATCCTATAGAAACCAATTCTGTAAGTAGTGCATACCCTTATTTCTTGCAATGGGCAGCAAGTGGTGGTACCAGCTATACCGACTGGTACTCTAATACAGGTACTGAGTACAGGAACACCAATCTCATTTATAGCAAATAACATTTTAAAATTACGATGCACTAAGCCACCTTACCGGGTGGCTTAGTGCATTTATACACTCCTTGATCGCTGGCAATAAGGTGAACAATTCTCCTGTTTCATACGTATATACTACTATGAAAAACCGATCGTCAACCATCGTATTAGTGTGTTGTATGGTAGCAACAATGTTGTCGCAGGTGAGTTACAGTCGGGCTAAAGATGTTGCCCCTGCCGCGAAGGACAGCACTTACCCACCCACTCTTCTTAAGCCTAAAAGCTATCTGGCACTGGGAGACTCTTATACAATAGGTCAATCTATCGACTCACAAGGACGCTACCCGGCGCAGGCTGCGAGCTTATTGCTGGCCAGGGGCATCAGCATACCAGTCATCCACTATATAGCCGTTACAGGCTGGACCACCCTGAACCTGCAAAATGCTATAGCTGCCGAAAACCTTACAGACACTTTTGATATGGTAACCCTGCTTATTGGCGTTAACGACCAGTACCAGGGTGTAGATACCGGCACCTATACTATACGCTTCACGCAATTGCTGCAAACTTCTGTAACGTTTGCCAGGGGCAACAAAAGCCATGTGGTTGTTATTTCTATACCCGACTATGGCGTTACCCCATTTGGTGGTGGTAATACAACCATCAGCGCGCAGATAGACGAGTTTAATGCCATTAATAAACGCGTTACAGACGCTGCAGGCATTGCATACCTCAACCTGACCACCCTAAGCAGGGCCGCAGCAACCGACAATACTTTGCTTGCCAGCGATGGGCTGCATTACTCGCCCAAAGAATACCTGTTATGGGCAGACACACTTGCACCCATGATGTACAATGCACTGAAGTAAAATACACAGGCAAATCATAGCTTTACCACATGCTAGAGGGATTTGAACTGCCGGTGGTATATAAGGGTCAGGAAATGGAATTTGGTACGCGATTAGTTATCTCAGGCTACGTGTATCAATTCATCATTATAGTCAATGATCGTGAGCTGGTTTTTGAAAAAGACGACGAGGGCAACTACCGCGTTATCAATTACACACCCGATGCGGCTGTACATGTAGATACTGCGCTGCTGGAAGCTATCATCGGTTCCCTGAAAGAAATAAGCAGTTGATGTAAGTACTACCGGGTGTGGTGTCTTCGATCATTTATTGTAGTTTTTGTTGGTGATGTCCTGTCCGATTTTAAATTGAAAAGTGGACAGTTGATATTATTTATGACCTGAAATACAATGCTGTGGCTAATATGAATTTATTCTCCACTGTCTGGTCTGTCCAGTACCGGACAGGTCTATTTGGCGTGTTGCGGGAATTTTTTTTTAATTATAGCTAGGTTGTACAAAAAAATTACGCATTCTGTGTTTGTATTGACGGTTTACAGGTTAATGCTAACTGATGCAAGGTAAGGTGGCTGGAGATAGGTGCAAAAAGAAGATATGCACCGTTCCACGCGTTGGAATGTTTCACGAATGTTGCGCATGGTGCGGGCGGGCTTGTTATAAACGAGTACGAGCGAGGTGGCGAGAAAAACAAAGTCGGCAATCTGAGATTGCCGGCCGATTACGACGTAGTGTGAACACTAAGCCGAGCAGGGGGTAGCCAAAAGGATAAAACACCAATAAATACCGGTAAGTTAAGCGTCTTCTATGTATGAGGACGCTTAGACTAATATATGCTGTAGCCAGCTTTGATTAGTTATGCATCGAGATATTGAAGAGGGTAAATAAACTTATCTAATCAAGAGCGGAATGCAAGTGGAGCAAGAGAGGTTTGCTTCTTAAAATAGTTGGAAAAATGTGCCTGATCATCAAACCCGAGGGTATAAGCAATATCGGCTACACTCCAGTCCATCTGGCGCAGTAGTATTTTAGCTTCCTGCGTTACCCGTTTGCTGATGAGCTCACCCGTGGTATCGCCCGTCACTTCTTTCAATACTTTGTTGAGGTGGTTGACGTGCACGGCAAGGCGGTCTGCATAATCTTTTGGGGTACGCAAACTGAGCCGCTGCCGGGCAGACTCTATTGGAAACTGCCGCTCCAGCAGCTCAATAAACAAAGAGGATATACGCTGCGATGCATTCTGGGTAGTACTTAATGCAGAGAAGGGCTGCAACTTCTGGCCATAATGAATGAGCTCTAACAGCAGGTTGCGCAGCAGATCGTACTTATACTTATAATCGGCAGCCAGCTCTTTTTGCATTTTTTTGAAGATACGCTCTACTTCTTCAACCTCGGCCGATGCAAGCTTGAACACGGGCAAGCCACCCGGCTGGAATATAGGTAAGTCTTCGAGCACTACACCAGACTTGCCCGGCGCAAGAAAAGCAGGTGTAAAAATACAGAACATACCCGTCTGGTTATCATCGGCCGGCAGCCAGTGATAAGGTATTTGCGGGGTTGCAAACAGTAATGCATTTGCCTGTATATCTATTATTTTGTCTGCGTACTCTGCCCTACTTTGTCCGCGCATCCAGCTTATCTTGTAATACTCCCTGCGGCTATAAGGCATTATGCGCGTGCCTGTATTTTTGTCGAACAGTTTTTCGGTTTCAAAGACATTAAAATGCCCGATCTCCTTTTCAATGCCTTCTGGCAGTGGAGCAGCATTTCTTTTATAAAAGTCGTTGAGGGAAGTATGATCGGTCATGGCGCTTGTAGAATTCAAAGTTACACTATCAATATATCTACCATGAGTGTTCGAAAGATTTATTCTCACAAACATCTCTAATTATCTTACTTTCTTTTTGATGCCAAAAAGAAAGTAACAAAGAAAAAGGCAGTCGGCAGCGATTACCGTTGCTGCCGACGTAGCTTTGTGCAGGCAGCCGTGCTACTGTTCTGCCAAGCTAAACAATGCTACCTTATCATAACCTGCCCCAATAATATTACCCCTTTTTCTTCCGAACACTTATCATGTGCATTAGCAACAAAAAGGTGATACAAGCAGATATGAGTGTGCCCGTTTAATGATGTAATGGCGACTACACAGCCATACCGCCAGAAACTTCAATACGCTGTCCATTGACCCAACGTGCCTCTTCTGAACACAGAAAAGCGACCACACCACCAATGTCTTCTGCCACACCAGGCCTGCCCAGCGCAGTTACGCTGCTGACGAACTTTTGCAGCTGTTCATCGTTCCTCAGGTGCGCACCACCGAAATCTGTCATTACAGCGCCAGGGGCTATGGTATTTGACCTTATACCACGTACACCTAATTCTTTTGCCTGGTAACGGGTAACAACCTCCATAGCGCCCTTCATTGCTGCATAAGCTGATGAACCAACCACAGAAACACGAGTGAGACCAGATGATATATTCACAATACCCCCACCATCGTTCATGAGCGGGATCATTTTTTGGGTTAAGAAGTACACGCCTTTAAAGTGTATGTTCAGCAGTTCATCAAAAAAGTCTTCAGTAACATCGGCAATTGGTGAGTAGCCACCAATGCCGGCATTATTCACCAGGTAATCGATATGGGTGGCACCGAAGGTGTTTTGCAAAACATCTTGCAGCTGTGCAGCAAATGTGTCAAAGCTTTTTATATCGCCAGTATTGAGTTGGAGTGTTGCCGCTTTTTGGCCACCTTGCTGTATCTGTGCTACAATTGCCTGGGCATCCTGCAATTTATTGTTGTAAGTGAGGACAATATCTACTCCTTTTTCTGCCAGGCGTAAACACATGTCTTTACCTAGTCCGCGACTACCACCGGTGACAAGTGCTATTTTATTTTTCTGTTCCATTATGCATTATTTTTTTATACAGCAAAGATACCAGGCATACGCGCCTCATTGTTTGGAGAAATCAATCTGTTTTTTGCGAAAATCAAATGATTAAGCGCAAACACACTGCTCGAATCATTTGTCTTATCCTCTTTTTGACCGATTTAAAAACAGAAACTGAAGGTTCAGCTCAGAATAACTAAACAATTCTTTCAAATAATATACCGTTCGGTATATATTTGTGCAATGATTGACTTTAAAAACCGGGCTGTTTTAGCAGCCATTAATTAATTGAGTATGAAAAGAGTAGTAATAACAGGTTTGGGTGCAATAACGCCACTTGGTAATTCGGTTGCTGAATTCTGGAACAACATAGTGACAGGTAAAAGTGGGGCAGGTACAATTACAAAGTTCGACACAACAAAGTTTAAGACGCACTTTGGTTGTGAGGTAAAAGAATTTAACCCGGAAAAATATATTGATAAAAAAGAGCTAAAAAAATACGACCTATATACCCAATATGCCATAGCAGCGAGTGACCAGGCCATATTGGACGCCGGCCTGGATTTTACCGCTATGCCAGAGATCGAGCGTTACGAGGTGGGCGTAATTTGGGCGTCGGGAAATGGGGGTATTAGCACATTTGAAGAACAATTGAAAGAATTTTATGCCGGTGATGGTATGCCAAGGTTCAGCCCCTACTTTATTCCTAAAATGATAGTAGATATAGCTGCAGGGGTAATTTCTATAAGACATAAACTTTATGGTCCAAATTATTGTACAGTATCGGCATGTGCATCGTCAAACACAGCTATTATCAATGCTTTCGATACCATAAAGTTAGGTAAGGCCACCATAATGGTGGCAGGCGGATCGGAAGCAGCTATAACACCAGCGTCAATTGGCGGTTTCAACTCATCGCAGGCATTGTCTAAAAATAACGAGAAACCACAACAGGCATCGCGGCCTTTTGACAAAGACAGGGATGGCTTTGTGGTGGGCGAAGGTGCCGGTGCATTGATACTTGAAGAATGGGGCCACGCAGTGAAAAGAGGGGCAAAGATATATGCAGAGATAGTTGGCGGAGGCATGGCTGCTGATGCCTATCACCTGACCGGAACACACCCGGAAGGATTAGGTGCTGCATTAGGCATGACCAAAGCGTTGAAAGATGCGGGCTTAACACCTGAACAAATCAACTACATAAATGCCCATGCCACATCTACACCCTTGGGAGATATCAGTGAACTATATGGTATTAAAAAAGTGTTCGGCAATTTGACTGCTGTTATTGGTGCCACAAAGTCTATGACAGGACATTTGTTGGGGGCGGCAGGAGCTATAGAAAGTATTATCTGTGCTTTATCTGTAAAGAACGATATTATTCCCCCTACAATCAATACCGCAAATCTTGATGACCAAACTCCAGATGGGTTGAATATTATTGGGAACGAAGCTCTTTATACTCCTGTAGAATATGCACTGAACAATACATTTGGATTTGGTGGACATACGGCAAGCTCAGTGTTTAAAAAATATGTCTGACTTTATCATCTTTGAATGTTCAGAAGATATAAAGACTCGGTTTTTATAACTGTGATAAAATAAGCTGGCGATGGTTAGTCATCTCTTTTTTCCTTAAAGAAATAATACAGCCTTACTCCTACATATATAGGCTGATAGTTGAGTTCCAGAACGGTGCCACCGCTACTAGTGCCAGTATTGTTGTAGAAATTGATGTTGCTGCCGGGTTCATATAAATTAAACAAGGTTGGGCGAATGGTGCCCTCAAAACGAAAGTGTCTATTAAGGTCTTTAGATATACCGAACGACATATATGGCATGAAGGTCCGGCTATTGGCATCAATGAACTTATTCATGCTGTCTGTTGTAGTGTAAGGCCCCGGCACTGATGAGCCCCACGAAAAAGAAACGCTTTGCCCCAACCGCACCAATGTGCCTATGCCCAGACAAAACTGCACACGCGGCCATTTAGAGGGTACGACCACTGAAGGGTTGATGTTAATAAAGTAAAGGCTGTTCTTTACCGTGGTACTAGTCGACACATTAAACTTACGGATATCATCAGCGAAACCTGCATTGAACAAGAACGACATGTCTGTTTCCTCGGTACCGTTCACCCGTAGCACACCATCGAGCCCTATGGCACCAAACAAGTGGCTAAATGGATCGACATAGGTTTCTGCTTGCCGGAAGTACAGAGGTGCAGACAACGCAAAGTCAAATTTGGGCTGCTGTGCGTTGCAAAGAGTAGGTATGCATACGCAGAGTACAACAATAGTTTTATTCATAATAGCTGGTGAGGCTATAACGTATGGGGGAGAAGATTATTATAAACGGGTGCTAGACCGTTTATTTTAGGATACATACACCTACAAGTTCAAACCTTGTCAAAAACACTTAATAAACTGTAATTACATTTTTGATTCCTGAAATGCAGCTATCTTGCGCTTCCAAATCAAACAAAATGAAACAACCTATAATCTTCGCGCTGCTTTTCAGTTTTTTTGCCATTGCCGCATGTTCTAAAAAAAGCAATAATAATAGCACCACACCCAAAAAAAATGATTCAATTGCAATAACTTTTATTAATCAAACTGAACACACTTCCTACTTTGATGTTTATGGCTCTCTTTCAGATTACTTGAATGGCACAAATAAAATACGGACCATAACGATGGCCCCATTGGCAGGAAGTAGTATGAACTCTGAACTGAAAATTTCTTTAAATTTTATCAGAAAGCCTTACTATATAGACTATCACGATAGCGCCTATCAGTATTCAAACTGGAATTTGCACAATTTTGTGGATTCAGAAGATTATGCTCAGGTTAAGACAATAAGCACGCAAGATGTTATTGTTGTTGGGAACGATTACGAACAATCCGACATACCTAATAACGATCGGGAGATACTTCTAAAAACTACCCAGTCACATACTACATGGAAACTTGTTAATGCATATCAATTCGATACTGCCACCTCCTGGACGTCTATATGGGGTACACTTGCAGCAGCAAATAAAAACATGCTAATAACGTTTAATAAAAATTTTACTGTAGATTTCACTGGCGCGGATAGTGTAGTACAAAGTTATATGTTTGATCACATGGGAAGCCTTAACTCCCTTAATGGAGAAATACGTGGAACCCAAATCATTGGAAACGGATCTACTCCTTTGGCTCAATTTGGGAATGCATTAAGTGTTAGTTATGGGATCACCCAAACAGGACTTCGATATGCTTTAGCCCCGCCCTACACACATTCAGTTGACTCAATTGGCATTTGGTTTTATAGTGCTCCCAATCCTGTTGGTGCACCTACTAATAAAATCGTGGACTATATTTTTGTAAGGCAATAGTATTTACAACCTTACAAACTCAATATCAGCACCTTCGCCAAAGGCAAGACGGATGCGGTCTTCGTGGGTATCGGTGAGGAGCACCTGACCAAAGCCTGGAGCACGGATGATGGAAAGGAGGGCCTCTATCCGCTGCTGATCGAGCTTTTCAAAAACATCGTCGAGAAGGAGAATGGGTAGATGACCCATTTCTTTGCTGAGGAAGGCATATTGCGCGAGCTTGAGGGCGAACAGGAAACTTTTCTTCTGGCCCTGTGAGGCATATTGCTTCACGTTCATACCGCTGAGTACAAACACCCAGCCGTCTTTATGTATGCCCCGCAGGGTGCGTTGATAGCGCATATCGTACTGCAAGTTGTATTGCAGCCACTCGGCAAGTGTTTTTTGAGATAGATCGCTTTCGTAGGTTACCTGCAGTATTTCTTTGCCGCCCGAAAGGCGGTGGTAGAAATCGTTTAGCACGGGCAGAAAGCCCTCCAGAAACTGTTTGCGGCGTTCATATATATACTGGCCATCTTCGGCCATGCAGTTGTTGTAGTATTCGAGCTCTGTGGCATCGGTAGTGACGGCTGTGGCCTGCATTTTAAGCCAGGCGTTACGCTGCAGGAGTATTCGCTGATAGCGCAGCAGTTTATCCAGATAGGCACTGTCCACCTGACTGAGGATGCTATCGACCCACTTGCGGCGCAGTTCACTGCCATCGTTAATGAGGGCAATATCATCTGGGGCAATCATCACTGACGAGAATTTACCTATATGATCTGTAATACGCTCATACTCTACCCCATTGGCCAAAATCTCTTTTTTGCCCTGCTTCCACTTGCAGCTGATCACCTCCCTGCGCTCTTCTTTTTCAAAAGTGCCTTCGAGCCTGAAGCCATCGGTACCGGCCTGTACGTTGTTTTGCTGCGATGCATTGAAGTAGCTTTTGGTATAACACAGGTAGTAAGCCGCGTCTAAAAGGTTGGTTTTGCCACTGCCATTAGGGCCTGTTATACAGGTTACAGCCGCCGTAAACTGATATGATGCAGAAGAATAATTACGGAATTGGACTAATATTATTTTATTTAGGCGGCTCAATGGGCAAATTGAAACAAAAGTTTTTATATTTTCGCACAAACTTAAAAAATAATGCAGACACCTTTCGGCAAGGAAACATATTTATATTGGTATGAGATCATGCTGTTGATGCGCCGTTTTGAAGAAAAGGCAGGTCAGCTGTATGGTATGCAAAAAATTCGTGGTTTTTGTCATTTATATATTGGGCAGGAAGCCGTTGCTGCCGGTATAATGACTGCAATACGTGACGATGATAATTTACTTACCGCCTACCGCGACCACGCGCTGGCTATAGCTAAAGGTATATCTGCAAACCAATGTATGGCCGAACTGTATGGTAAAGCTACCGGTTGTACCAAGGGTAAAGGGGGAAGTATGCACTTCTTCAGTAAAGAAAAAAGGTTTTTTGGCGGCCACGGTATAGTGGGTGCACAAATAGGACTGGGCGCTGGTATAGCATTTGCCGAACAATATGCTAATACAGACCGTGCTACTATTTGTATGTTTGGTGATGGCGCTGCACGCCAGGGTATATTGCACGAAGCCTTTAACATGGCTGTACTATGGAAATTGCCTGTTGTATTCATTTGCGAGAACAACTTCTACGCCATGGGTACATCGGTAGAAAGAACATCTAAAGTGAGCGATATATACAGGCTGGCCGATGCATATGACATGCCAGGCGATAGTGTGGATGGTATGAGCTGCGAAGAGGTACACAAGGCTATAGAACGCTCTGTGCGCCGTGCGCGCGAAGGCGGAGGACCTACCTTTTTGGAAATAAAAACTTACCGCTACCGCGGCCACAGTATGAGCGACCCTGCGAAATACCGTACCAAGGAAGAACTGGAAGATTATAAAGAAAAGGACCCTATAAACCAGGTGTTGAAGACCATTACGGACAACAAATGGGCCAGCGATGAAGAAATTGAGAAAATAAATGAGAAGGTGCGCCTGGAAGTAGAAGAATGCGTGAAGTTTGCAGAAGAAAGCCCATACCCCGATGACAGCGAACTGTACAAGGATATATATGTGGATGCAAACTACCCCTATATAACTGACTAATGCAATTGTAAACAAGCAGTATAAAACACAAAAAACAAATCAATACTTTTTTAAATGGCGAATACATCAAGAACCAAGCCTGGTGAAGAACGGATAGTTACAGCACAGGGACCAAACCCTTTCGAGAAAATCCAGAATACTTATGAATTAAATCAAAAACCCATCAACACTATTGTTACAATAGTACTTATTGCTGTAATAGGATACTTTGGGTACCTGAAGCTATACAAAGCGCCACGTGATGAAAAAGCTGCAACAGCAGTATCTTTCGCACAGCGTTATTTCCAGGCAGATTCTGTGAACCTGGCGCTTAACGGCGACGGACAGCATGCGGGTTTCCTGAGTGTGATAAAAAGATACAGCGGTACCAACACAGCTAACCTTTGCCACTACTATGCCGGTGTTTGCTACCTGCACATGGGCGACTTTAACAATGCCGTGAAATACCTGAAAGACTTTGACGGAAAAGGTACCCTGCTTGAATACCAGGCTGATGGTGACCTTGGCGATGCTTACATGGAAATAGGTAACGTACAGAAAGGCATAGAGTACTATAACAAAGCTGCAGAGAACAAAGATGACCTGCTGGCACCGATATACCTGTACCGCGCAGGCCTGGCGTATGAAAAGAACAACCAGCCAGAAGAGGCAAAGAAAGCTTACATAACCATACGCGACAACTACCCTAAGAGCATGCAGGCACGCGACATGGACAAGTACCTGGCGCACCTTGGTGTACTGAACCAGTAATAAATCATTCCATTTATTCGTATCCCCTTTTTACCTTTACGGCAAAAAGGGGATATTTGTTTTATGGCCAATGCAGACAACAGCGTATCGCTCACCGATACCGAAACACTTGAGGGGCTGAAACTGGCGAAGATTGCCATAGTACACACCGAATGGAACGATAAGATAATAAGAGAGCTGCGCAATGGCGCCGAAAGCGTAATACACCGTTTTGATGGCAACATTATAGAAGACCTTGCCGTACCAGGATGTTTTGAACTACCATTTGCCTGCCGCGAGCTGTGGCACCACTACCAGAACAAGCTGGAACAACCAGAGGCTATAATAGTATTTGGCGCTGTGATACGTGGCGGCACACCCCACTTTGACTATGTGTGCAAGGCTGTAACAGAGGGCGTGCTGCAATTGAACATGACACTACCCATACCTGTAATATTTGGTGTGCTTACCCTTGATAATGAAGAACAAGCCTGGGAAAGGCTGGGCGGCCCGCACGGCCACAAAGGTGAAGAAGCTGCTATAACAGCGCTGAAGATGGTAAGAAACTCCAGAAGGAGAAACGGTATATTTGAATAACGATCTGCGATGCCTAAAATACAATTATTCATTCCTTGCTTTATAGACCAGCTGTACCCGGAAACGGGTATGAATATGGTACGTGTACTTGAACGGCTGGGCTGCGAGGTGAACTACAATACAAAACAGACCTGTTGCGGACAGCCTGCCTTTAATGCAGGATACCGCGATGAGGCTAAAGCAGTAGGCACTAAATTTCTGCACGATTTTGATGGGGAAGGATATATTGTAGCCCCCAGCGGATCGTGCACCGGATATGTGCGCAATTACTTTGGCGAACTATTTGATAACAGCAGCGACCACAACCTGAATAACCATGTGCGCCAGAACATCTTTGAGTACACAGAATTCCTTACTGACATACTGAAGGTTGATGATATTGGCG
>Ga0206829_10039_pt1 | contig 48186 bp, 38 predicted proteins | sample Alteio_BWOrgCont_75_FD_152862 | JGI IMG/M metagenome (GOLD analysis project Ga0206829, IMG submission 152862) | Enriched cells from forest soil in Barre Woods Harvard Forest LTER site, Petersham, Massachusetts, United States -... | ecosystem: Environmental > Terrestrial > Soil > Temperate forest >... | reverse complement strand
TTTCCAGGCCTTGCAAAAGTCGCCAGATTCAGAACCGTCCAGCGACAGATTCATGAAGCCGGAGATCAAGACGAGCGGCGATGCCAAGGTCGACGAGTGGGCGAAAACTAAATCGATCCAGTGGTTGGACGACAAAGTCGCTTCCTTGCTGGGACCGGCTCAGAAAGATATAGTCGATCACGCCGGCGAAACAGATCCGGATAAGGCGAGACAACGGCAAGAGACGCTCGATGCTAGGTGGAACGATGCGAAGCCGTACTTGCAAGCGGCGATCTTGCGAGCTGAGTCGCAAGACACAGACGCGATCAAGGCCCGCGTTGCGGAAATTCAGAAGAAACTTGAAGATAAGAGTACATCTGATGTAGATCGCGTTTCCCTGTACCAGGAGAGCACCAACCTTCTTGGTCGTCTCATTATGCCGATCGAACTGCATCGCCAGATGGCTGTCGACCTTTTCGCGACCAGACAGATCGTCGACGGAAAGACCACGAATCAGTACGTTGATTCCGGAAATGAATGGCTGGCCTCAGCTAAACTGGCCGGCTCGCCCGATTTGCCCGCCGATCTTCTCACCAAGCAAAGAGAGCTCATCAACCGTGATATCGCCGATCCCGACATAAACAAGCGAGATGACGGTCGCGATCAGCGTGTGACGGCTGCCTTAAGACAGATCGATGAAGGACAGGTGGAAAGGCTGCGAGATTTGCCGTTGCAGGTCACCGAGACGGCCGCTAAGTATTTCGTCGCCGGCGCCCTATTCAAGAAGGACGAGAAATCTGATTTTTCGCGTCCGGCATTTCCACCCGACAGTAGAGGTGCTATCGATACCGGTATCATTCAACCTCGAGTCGCCCTCGACATGATTCAACAGGCGCTCAAGCTGAAACAGAGTCTGTACGGAATCGACATCACCGAAGGTGGCGATCAAGACAAAGCCTTGAAGCTGCATCAAAATGATCCAGACTTTGTCACCATCCGGCAACTTGCCGAGGTCGTGCGCCAAAACGGAGACGACGAACTCAAGGGACAGATCGCCGCTCTCGATGCAAAATCTTGGAAGCCGTTGGCCATAAGTGCCACCTCTGCTGGTGTGGGCACCCTTGTCCTCACAGGGGTAGTGCTGTTGGCAGCCGGTAGATTCAAGGCTCTTGGAGAGGCCGACTCGGTTCTTTCCCAGGTGGCCAGATTGGGTCTCAAAGAAGGCAATCTGAAAGGAGCCTGGACGTTAGGACTCGGTCTCGATTTAGCCGCGGCAACCAGCGTCGATAAGGCGTTTCACGCCGGCGATAGAGAGTACACCTGGACCGACGCCGCCGAACATGGTGGCGCTTATGCTCTCATTACCGCCGCTGCCGTGCCTTTGTTGGCCAGTCGTGGAATGGCACGCGCCTACAAAAACTTCGACGGTGCAGCCACTGGTCGAATATACGATTCAACAATCAGCAGAGTTTTGACCGGAACCGATAAACTCGCCGATGACATTACCTTGCCTCAACGCCAGTTGTTCTTTGGTGGACTGAGAGGAATAGCGGCACGAGCCGACCGGTTCAACCCGCAAGTAGCAACTCAAATTCGAGAGTTCGATTCGGCCCTCAGTGCCGCTAGCAACGAGTTGGCTCCTCATCAAGGCACCATGAGATGGTTAGGTGACCGTCTGCCTCTAGCAAAAGATCCGGCCACCGGCGACATAATGCTTCGCGGAACGCCCGGCCGTCCCGGACTGCTGGATCTGGCTGAAAATGGCACCACAGCCGACCTGGAATCAACCCTGAAGCAACTGGGATCAGATCCGAAGAATGCGGCTCGATTGAAGGCGTTGAACGACGCTATCAACCGCGTCGAGTGGATCATGAAACCACACGCCAACACCATCGGAATGCTCGGCGATCGTGTGCCCGGCAATCTATCATTGAGCCGATTCGTCAAGATCAAAGACGGCATGGCCAAGCAAGAGACGGCCGGCATGCGAGATCTTCTCGACCGACCTGACCTGACCGATCACAGCACCGGACTCGTTCGTCCAATCAAGGTCAGATCTCTATTGGAAGGTAATGAAGCTTTCGTCAAGGAGATCAGCAGCGCTCTTGGAACCGTTGCCAAGCCTGAAACCACCACTCTGGCTCAGGCCGTGGAACAGTTGCAGAAGGCCGGACAGTCGAGCGATCGATTGAACGCTCTTGCCACCAGCGCTCAAAAAGATCTTCCTTTGAGAGGTACCTTCCAGCCTGGCGCCATGGACGTTCTGGAGCATAGTAATGCGCCGGAGTTTCAACAGCTCTTGGACGCCTTCCAAAAACATCCTGAGATTCCTTCAACTGATACTTTTGCAGTGGCGTTCAGCAAACTGCCTGAGGCGGAGAGACAGTCGTTCGGTGCGTTTGGAGAAGCCATCGCCAATAGTGAGCCGAGCATCAAGCCGTTTCTCGACATGCCGCTCAGAGGCACCAAGACTGAGGGCTTCCTGGATATTCTCGACAACACGCACGCAGGTCCTGATCCGGCCCTGGTGCAAGCAGTAAACAACAGCTTTGCTCGAGACACGCGACTGAACTTGTTCTCTGCCCAAACACGAAATGCAAGTTTCGTCAGTCACTTCGAAAGCTGGGCCCAGGGAGTTGGTGCCGGACCCGGGCGTGCAGCCAGATGGGTTGACGACGTTACTCCGGATACGCCGCTAGCAGCTCGTATGGCAAAATCTGTTGTCGGAGTGGGCGTGAGAATGGACTCCGGGCTTCGCACCGGTGGACGCGCGTTTGCTAATTGGGCGACCAATTCAACCGGCGATGCAAATGCATTGGGGCTGGTGGCAAGAGCACCGTTCCGAGCTGCCATCGACATAAACAGCTGGGCACAACCCACAAGAGATGCATCTTTGATCGGGCGCGGGGCGAGATTGGGGACAAGAACTGCTCTCTGGTTTCCGAAGGCAGTTTACACCGTACCTAGCCGTGTTATGTCAGGGTCGACGCCGTTCGTTAGAGGCATGGTTGCACCACTCGTTCCCCTATCGGCTGATGTCGCTCCTAGCGTTGCGACACGATTGGGCACCGCCTGGGTAGCCGGTTCGGTCCCGATGACTCTGGGACAGGCTGCGATCCAGTACGGGGAATATGACAGTGAGGCTCGCCATCACAGAGGCTCCTTCCAGACTCCATGGCAACAGCTCTCAGACGACTTCTCGACTATCCTCGCTCGCAGACCTGAGCCTGGAGAATCCAAATGGGAGAGCTTATTGCTGAGCCTTAACGAAAATAAGATAGGGCTCGGGATGAATCCGAAAAATCCACTGTCGAGCTGGTCGCCAGGTTGGCAGATCTTCCTGGTCAACGCTAGAATCGCCCCCGGTTTGCCGGGCGCCGCCGACTCTATCGGGGGGATCTTGAAGAACATGGGAACTTCGTTGTACCAGCGCATCGCCCCAGCTGAAGCCAGCACAAACTGGCAGTCTGCCAAGCAAAATCTGTTCTACGGCACGACTCTGGAGCTTCCGCAGTTAGGTATCGCAGGCTGGCTCTTCCGCGGCTCCGACTTCACCAACCGAATGGGAGTTCCGATTCGGCCGGATCTTGGGCTCGGCTTGATTCCGGGTAATAAATATTTCAATATTGCGCAAAGCCCAATAACTATGTTTGACGACCAACGAGCTCGCGTCCGACGCAGTGAAAAGTGGTTCCCCACTAGCGCTCCGGCTGAACGGCCGAAACCGGTGGTCGTCCCAGCCGCTCCAGTCGAGCAGACTCCTGCTAATAACGCTCCGGAAGTTGTGCCTGCTCCCACAAGAGTAGAACCGGTACCGGGTCCTGCTAAACAGATTGAAGCGGCACCGCCGCCTGTGCAGACCGCGCCTCAGGTAGACACCGCAGCGCCGGTCAGGAAAGAAGGCGAAGGGCAACCGACTCTTCCAGCCGTTCCTGAAAGGAGAGAGCCTGTGGCACCACCACCAAATCCGTCTCAAGTGCCCTCCGGTCAGACCACCGAACCGGGTCCGAAGGCTAAAGCGGCAAAGCCGATCATCAACAGCGACATATAGAACTGTCTGAGCTCTGCCGGCAGGTTAACTATTGCCGACCGCGCAGCGGCTGTTTGCCTCACCACGTCTAAAAGGCGCGGCTTTTGGCTGTTTTGGGGAATGATATCTTTGTGATGTCCAATACCACGCGCGGTTCGGATATAAACACGGGTGAGAAACGGGGTTTGCCCTAACCTCAGAGGCATAGGACCTCAGTTAATAAATGGCTGACGTGGAAAATCCGAAACCGAACCAGGACGTGCCTGCCAACAAAGTTCCGATCGAGCAAGGGCAGGCGCCGCACCCTGAGCCGACAACCTGGGCAAAGGTGGCCGTAGACAGTCAAAGAGGGCCTACCGATCGCCCGGTCGTGTCACCTCAGGCAGCACCAGCCAAGATCTCTCCGGCGCTGTTGGCGTACAGCTCTTTCATGGCGGCAATGAATGCAGATGGAGAGCTGCGAGGCATGGACGCCGATACTAGAACGGAGCCGGGCAAGAGCCTTCGCGATGACCGCACCGTTGTTCAGGAGAGAGTCGAGGGTAAACTGGTTGGCGACGGAGTGCCGGCAGGAGAGCTGCGGGCGGACCTTCGAAAAAGAGTCGATTCAGGGTTGAAACTCGCCATCGAGATCGCCGATCAACTGCCGAAATCAGGACCGGGCTCAATGCGCGCCGAGCTGGACAAGATCGAGCCGCAAAGACAAAAACTGGGGCAAGAGCTTGGTCTCAAACTCGATCTGCCCCCGGAACAGTTGGGTAAACAGTTTGACGAAATGCGCGCCGACGCGGCGAAGAGATTGGCGGCGCCTGGTCCCGGAGATAATCCGGCCGACCTGCAAGCACGCTTGCAAAAACTTGATCAGTTCTCGGTGTACCAGGCGTATCACACCGGTATGGAGTTCCTCGCCAACGGTCCCACTGCGGCACGGCTGAAGTTGGCGGAGCTGCATATGTCCGGCGAGTTCAATCCGGACGTGCAAGCAAGAGACAGTCATCAACCGACAAAAAATGATGTGTTCAACTCGTTCGCTCTTTTGATGGAAGCCTCCATCCGTGATGGCAGTGTTAAAGGCGATCTCGGCTTCCAGGCTCAATTGAAGCAGACGGTTGAGGCGATGAAGAAGGTGACCGACGACACCGGCACACCGAACCTGAATTTTACTCGGATGATGGACTATCTGGTTCAAGGAATGACATCGACCGGTCCCGACTCCGTGAAAGCCCTTGAACGGGCGAGCAGATATGCCGACGGCAGCGATGTTTTGAAATTTATGCTCACTTCAGATGTTCAGCACCAGAGAGATCCGAGTATCAAAGACTTTCTTACTGCCACTATCCTTGGTGTGCAGATGACGCGCGAACAGCTTGCCAAAGCGTACATCGATCAAGGAAATGTCGGCGGCGCAGCGGCGTTGCTGACAAAGACCTATTCGACGACGCCTGATGTCATGCGTGATCCGAGCTTCAACTACTTGTTCAATCAAGCTTTCAAGGGTGAAGAGAAGGGCACCTCTCCCAGCGTCTACATGCACGACATCATCGACGCCATGAATCCGAGAGATCAGCATCTCGACAAAGCGTCGATCGCAGCAGATGGATTGCAAACCTCGGTCAAGAGTGAGATACAAATTGCTGATGCGCTGCACCTGCAGCTAGAGCAGATCCAGCGTCAAAAAGTCAGGGCGGTGCACGAGAATCAGATTCAGAGCCTGGACGCTCTGGAGGCGCTTGACAAAGGCATGCTGAAGAAACTCGGTGGGCTCGAGTACCTGGCTGGATACGGCGCTTATACAAAGGGCGATACTTATGAGGCGAGCGTCCGTTTCAACAACGCCGCCAAAGATAACCCAGAGTTGCTCAAGCAAGACGGACTCGATCTGCAGGCGCTTATCGACGACACGTCGTATTGGAAGCGCAACCGCGGGTGGATCATTCCAACTGCTGCCGCAGGTTTGACCTTCGCGGCTACTTGCTGGATTCCCGGAGTAGGTGAAACCGCTCCTGAAGTTGCCGCCGCCGGTACGGCTACCTGGATGGGTGTGAACGCGACGAGAGCTTTGCTCGCCGCTCGAATAGCAACACCATTAGCCTCGAGCGCTATCGTTGCCGGGGCCGATCACCTTATCACCGGCGACTCTTTTGAAGATGCTTTTGTTCGCGCTATGCCAGCAGCTACATTGGCGGCCCTGGCTCCGCTCGGATTTGTGGAGGGTGGAGTCGAATCGCTCCTTCCCTCTGTCGGCACCAGAATTTTACCGTGGAGCAACCTTCCCAGCCGAATCGGAGCCTGGACGCTCGACACCACCTATCGCGGCGCTGTCTTGGCCGCGCCGATGGTCGGCACAACCGTGGCATTGGATCGCCAGGTTGGAAGCTCCTGGGGAGAAACAGCCTTGGATGCTGTTGAAACTGCCACGGGAAGCGGGGCCGTAAGCGAAGGGCTCAAAGGAATAGCGTGGTTGGGCGGAATCGGCCTGGGTTATTATCAAGCTTCGCCATATATCCCAGCGGAGTACCGTTCGTTCATACCGCTGCCGTCTAAGACAACTTGGGATGAAATGCTGCAGCAGCAATATACCAAGAAGCCTGGACTGTCCGGCGATCTAACGGACTTCTTGATGGGCCGACCGCAGAATGTCAGAGTGGTACCCAAGCAGTAGTCGAAACAGCGCCGCTGTCGTTGGGACAACCCGAACAATAATCTATACTTGATGCATGCCTTATCTGTCGGTTGTCATCCCTGCTTACAACGAAGAAAAGCGGCTGCCTCAAACGTTGCAGTCTATACACGACTATTTGCAGGCATCGGAGAAGTCGTTTGAGATCATCGTTGTCGATGATGGCAGCCTGGATCACACCGTAGACGTGGTGCAGGAGTTCGGCAAACATCACGACGGAGTGCGTCTGCTGTCATACGCTCCCAACCAGGGAAAGGGTTATGCGGTGCGAACCGGCATGCTCGCCGGGAATGGCGACTTCTTGTTGCTTGACGACGCAGACGGAAGCTCACCCATCGCTGAATTGAGCCTTTTGGAGGCTGCCATTGCATCCGGTGCCGATATCGCCATCGGTTCTCGAAACATGCCGGAGTCGGAGCAGAAGGTGAAGACGCATGTGCACCGGAAGTATATGGGAAATGCGTTCAATGTAATCGTGCAATCTCTTCTATTGCCTGGCATCCGGGACACTCAGTGCGGCTTTAAACTTTTCAAGCACGAGGTCGCTCACGATCTTTTCTCGGTTGCCAAACAAGCTGGGTTTGCATTTGACGTAGAGATTCTGTTCATTGCCAGACTGCGAAAGTACAAGATTTCCGAGATAGCGATCAACTGGACAAACGTCCCCGGCTCCAAGGTCAACGTGTTCTTCGACTCCGCCAAGATGTTCCTGCAAGTGGTTGGCATCAGACTAGCTGCTTGGACCGGGCGATATAACAGATAGTCGGGAACGAAGCGGCTAATAATTATTTCCCTGCAATTGAGAATTTCCGCCAGGGAGCCTGATGCTTCCGTCGATTGGGTAAATTGAGAGCAGCCAGGCAGAGAGACAGGATGTCAGAGTCACCAGCGGATGTCGCGGTTCCATTGACGAAGAAAGAGAAGATCATTCTCTTCTTCCTGCCTAACGTCGGCGATATCATTTTCATCTTCTTCTTGCAGATTCCGTTATTCCTCCGTCCCAGTTTTTTGTTTGGCGACGGCTCCACCGGCTGGCACTTAGTCGCCGGCGACTTCATTTTGCAAACCCATCAAATTCCTTACCACGACCTTTTCTCTTACACTCACCCAGACGCTCCCTGGGTTGCCTATGAGTGGTTATCCGATCTTCTCATGGCCTTTGCCGTAAAGCTCGGCGGGCTCAATCTGCTCGCCGTATGCTGCGGATGCAGCATCGGTTGGTTGCTCATTTTGCTGTACGGGCGCTGCCGCAAAGAGGGCGCTCACGTTCTCCTCGCCCTCCTCCTTGTTGTGATAGGAACTCTGGTGACGGCGGTACACTGGCTTGCCCGGCCGCATCTATTCACCTTCTTTGGTATCTATCTCTTCACGACGCGACTGGAAGATTATTATCGAGGAGAGATTGGCAAACTCCAGCTCCTCATCCCCCTTACTCTGTTTATGCTTCTTTGGGTGAATACGCACCCGGCCTTCCTGTTCGGTTTTGCTCTCATGGGCATCTATCTGTTCAGCAGTCTGGTGGTTTCTTGGTTCCAATTTTTCGGAAGCGGTGCTCCGGTAGCGCCGGGGATGGAAAAGATATCGAACCATCGTCGTGAGCGAGTGAAATGGATTGCTTTGTCTATGGTGGCATGTGGAGCAGCCACACTCGTAAATCCATATGGCACTCATCTGTACTCGTACATCGCTCAGTATCTCAAAGGCAACTCTGTTTTAGCGGCCACCGACGAATTTCTGTCGCCGGTGTTTCATGGAACTCTTCAACCTGTCTGTTTGGAGTTGTTGTTCGGCGCCTTCATTGTCGGGCTGGCAATGGGAGTGAATAGGCTTACACTACCTCGATTGCTCACCTGCCTGGCATTTGGTCATCTTGTTCTTTCGGCGGTGCGGAACATGCCGCTGTATGCAATTGTAATACTACCGGCAATATCGCTGTTGCTGGCTAAAGTCGCCTGGCCGTCCTTCGCCGGTTCTTCGCAGTTGGTGGCCAAATGGCGGGCGGGATCCAGAGGGTTCGACGAAAACGAGTCGATGTGCAACTCTCACATATGGCCAATGGCAATCTTCGTATTCCTTTCCATCGCTTCGCTCAATGGTGGCAAGCTGTTCGGAGCGGATGTGATCTCCTGCAGTTGGGGCCATAAGGACAAACCGAGTGCTACCCTGGAATATCTAAGTAAAGAGGAAGCGGCAAAACGGTTGGATCCCAATCACGGATTCAACTACGACAACTGGGGCGGCTACATCAGATACCGTCTCGGCACTCGCGTTTTTATCGACGATCGGGCTGATTTCTACGGCGAGAATTTCTACACGCGATATTCAGTCATCAGTCTTGTTCAACCGGGTTGGAAGAAACTGTTGGATGAATACAAAGTGCAGTGGATACTGATGCCGAAGAACAGTCGCTTAGGGGCAGCTCTGGCAGACGAACCCGACTGGCACAAGGCCAGCAGCGACGACGCCTCTGCCCTGTTCGTTCGCAACTCTCCTTAGTGCGCCAAAACTGTTTTGAGCGTTTCTTCTTTATTCATGACCTGTTCGGCCAGCGGCATGTCCAGAATAGAAGGGTAAGGTTCGCCCAGCAGTTTGTACACATTTTGTAAGCGTAAGCGAAACTGTTGATCGAAGGTGGCGTCATGCTCTGAGTTGTTCGGCTCGCCAAACCACCAGAACCAATCGCTTCCTTCGGCCGTGTAAACCTCCTCCCACGCCTTCTCTTTGATCTCGCTGTCGCACTGATTACTCTTAAGATGCTCCAGCAAAAATCTGCGAGTGTCTGAGAGCAGATCCCACGCTTTATTCTTTTGTGGATCGCCTATCCAGATGTGGAAATCAGCGCTTATCCAGGAACCAGGCTGGAGATTGTACAGCTCGTGCGTGGGGGGTTGTCGTTCGAGAAAATCGCTTACCGTGCAAACGTTCAGAGTGTTGTCTTCGGAGAGCCGCCGGTAAAGTTCGGTCAGGAATGGATGACCGTCTCTTTCATAAGTTTCCCAACAGTTCTCGCCATCAAGAGCGATGACCACACAGCCCTCACGCTCCCAGTTGAACAGTCGTTGTTGAATGTGCTTCAGCCTCATGTACAGCGCCGTGGCGGCATCATCGGCCGGGCGCCCGGCGTAGGAGAAGCTGATCTCGTTGGAGAGGACGACTTCACGAAACAGAAGAGTGATCGAATGATCTCCTACGAACAGTTTGTACGGCTGGCAGATCAATTCAGCGCCGTTCAAGTTGCCGTGCTCGTCTCTGTACACTCCCTGTTCGAGCGTCTTGGTCAATAGCGCTTCATCCAGCACCACCCATTTAATTCCGCACTGGGCGATCAGTTCTAAGGCAGACGGGCTGACAGACATCTCCGACGGCCACATTCCCCGAGCCTCTCTTCCCAGCTCATTTTTATATCGGCTCAATCCGGCCTGGAGTTGGTGCAAGGCGTCTTCTCGATGCAAGAAAAGCTGCTTCGGCAAAGATGTGTAGGCACTGGCCACGCGCGCCACGTTGCTGTCGATAAGCAGCGGCAAGATGGGATGATAGTACGGACTGGTGATCACTTCAATCTGACCGGAATCCTGCAGCTCTTTGTAGACCGGGATCGTCTGTTGAATTATGCGCCGCTGCTCATCGATTATTCGGCACCTTTGATCGAGGGTAAACTCTCGTCCTTGTTGCACCATCGTCTCAAGCTCGGGCAGTTGCTCCAACCACAACGGGTCGAACCAGGCGAGGTTCATCCAGGCGGCCATGTCAGCGTACTCCTGGCTCGAGAACTCCTCGATCATGGTTGGCATGGTGAGCCCACGCTTTAAGAGGCGCTGGCGTTTTTGGTGCAGCTCAAAGTAGTAGACGTGAGGCTTGATCTGTCGTTCGAGATTGGCGTGAAACGACTCGGTCAAAATGTAGAGCTTGTCGGCGTCGGTGTACTGCTCTTGCGGCTTGCGCGTGAGCAGAAGCTGCATGTCTACGGCATCGTTCCAAGCATAGTCGTGCAACTGTTCCAGTAATGAAGGAACCAGATTGAACGTCTGCCGAACCCGGGGAAACCCTTTCAGAATCAGGGCCATATCGAGGTAGTCTTTGATGGCGTGCAATCTGACCCACGGCATCAAGTACATCCCCGAGAGCCGATCCTTATACAGCGGCTGATGCATGTGCCAGATGAAGCATACGGAAAGATGTTCTGTCACGTCAGGATCCTCGCGCTTGTACTCTATGCTCTGCCTTTGCCTGCGACTGCGTACACCTTGGCCAGCGTGTCGATGATCTGCTGATGGATCGAGCCATTGGTGGCAACGATGTGGCCTTTGTCGATGTCCAGGGGACCGTTGCAGTGGTCGGTGACGGTGCCACCGGATTCGGTGACAATCAAAGAGCCGGCCGCCACATCCCAGGCTCCCAGTTTCAACTCCCAGAATCCATCCAACCTGCCGCACGCCACGTAGGAGAGATCGAGAGCGGCGGATCCGTCTCTGCGCACTCCGTGAGAAAGACCGGTGAGCAGTTTAAAGGCTTCGATGTTATTCTCAACAGCCTTTTCGGTATCAGGTGGAAACCCGGTGGCCAGCAACGATTCATTTACGGACGAGACTGTCGACACAGCCATTCTCTTGCCGTTGAGGAAGGCGCCTTTGCCTTTCTCCGCCGTGAACAGTTCGTCGGAGACAGGATTGAAGACAGCGGCTACTTGAACGACACCGTCAATTTCCAATGCGATGGAAACACAGAAAAACGGATAGCTGTGGGCGAAGTTCGTGGTTCCATCCAGAGGATCGATTAGCCAGCGCCTGCCGCCGGCTTGGCCGCTGCCGCCGGATTCTTCGGCCAGAGCAGTGTCGCCGGGATGGGCGGCTTTAATGATATCAAGTATCAATTTCTCCGACGCTTTGTCCACGTCGGTAACCAGGTTGTATGCGCTTTTGTAATCGATTCGGTCGATGTTCCCAAGACGCTCTTTTATGTATCCGCCGGCCTTTTTAGCCGCTTGAACAGCCGTTTCTAGGGACATGATGGTCTCCTGTTCCGAACCGATTACATCCGGGTGACTAACCTCGGAGAAGCTAGTGTACTAAATCAGGAAATAAGAATCGTTAACCTGTGGATCCGGCTTTTCTTGACGGCCCGGACGGGCGAAGTATAACCTGTATATGTACAGTCAGGATTTATTTGCCAAATGCCGAGCCTCTTGCAGATGATTTGCCCGAACCGAACCTTCGTTCTTTGCGAACGGGTAATTATTACGCGGGTAAGTTGAGGCTGGCTGAGAAGAGAGAATCTGAAGCCAGCGCGAGAGCGTTGGCTGTTTGTTTTAATAGGCGTTGAAAATGAAAGAAAAAACGTACCACATAAATCTTCCCCAGACCGACTTTCCTATGAAGGCGAACGGCGCCGTGAGAGAGTTGGATATTCAGCAGTTTTGGGACGAACACAAGGTTTATGAGAAGAACGTCGAGCAGCGCAGCGGCTGCGAGAAGTTTGTTTTGCATGATGGACCGCCGTATCTGAGCAGCGGTCGCATCCATATAGGCACAGCTCTCAACAAAGTTCTCAAAGACATCGTCACCAAGTACAAGGCGCTGCGCGGCTTCTATTCGCCCTATGTACCCGGATACGACAGTCACGGTCTGCCCATTGAAAACGCGGCTTTGAAAGATGTGAAAGGAGGGCGAGCGGCTATAACTCCGCTGGAACTCAGACGTCGTTGCCGCGACTTTGCCTTATCGAATCTTACCGGACAGGAAGCCAACTTTCGCCGTCTCGGCGTCTGGGGCGACTGGGAGCATCCCTATATAACCCTGGACAAAAAGTTCGAGGCGGCCCAGATCAGAGTGTTCGGCAAGATGGCTACGGCCGGGTACCTGTACAAGGGGCTCAAGTCCGTTCAGTGGTGCCCGACATGTGAAACGGCTCTGGCTGAGGCTGAGGTCGAATACGCCGATCACAGCTCGAACTCGATATACGTCCAATTCGATCTCGATGAATCGTCACGCGACAGGCTGCCCGATTTCGTTCCCAAAGAGGAAAAAGTCGCCTTTGTGATATGGACGACGACACCGTGGACTCTGCCTGCCAACCTGGGGCTGGCAGTTCATCCTGAATTCAGCTACGACTTCATCAAAACCAACGAGCGCGGTGTGTTGGTTGTTGCCAATGCCTTGAAAGACTCGTTTCTACAAACGGTTGGTCTGGGAGAAAATGCCAAGGTTCTCGGTTCTGTTCCCGGAGCTTTGCTCGAGCACATGAAGGGACGACATCCGTTCATAGACAGGGCCAGTCCGGTCGTACTCGGTGATCACGTTACAGCGGACACCGGCACCGGAGTGGTGCACACAGCCCCCGGACACGGACCGGAAGACTTCGAGTTGGGACAAAAATACAAACTCGGCGTCATCTCGCCTGTAAACGAACGCGGCATATTTACCGAGGAAGCAGGGCAGTTCCAGGGCTTGCGCTACGACAAAGCCAATCCTGTCATAGTCGAGCACTTGAAAGAGGTCAACAAGCTTCTACACCACTCCATGTATACGCACAGCTATCCGCACTGCTGGCGGTGCAAAAAGCCGTTGATATTTCGGGCCACCGAACAGTGGTTTGCGTCCGTGGACGGATGCAGACAGCAAGCGCTGGAAGCGATCGACTCGGTGGAGTGGCTGCCTGCGTCCGGAAAGAACCGTATCTACAATATGGTAGAGAACAGAACCCATTGGTGCATCAGCCGCCAGCGTGCCTGGGGCGTTCCCATACCGGTATTCTACTGCGCCCAGTGCGGCCAACATCTGATGACCGCCGCCAGCATCGAACGCGTCGCTTCCGTGTTTTCGGATGAAGGATCGGATTCGTGGTGGGAGCATCCGGCTGAGTACTTTCTCCGTAACGAGTTCAAATGCACCGGTTGCGGCAGCTCGGAGTTCATCAAAGAAACGGACATCATGGATGTCTGGTTCGATTCCGGCAGCAGTCATGCGGCCGTGCTTGATCAAAGACCGGAGCTGAGAGGCACTCCTTGTGAGTTATATTTGGAAGGCAGCGACCAGCACCGCGGTTGGTTCCAATCATCCCTTTTGACCAGTGTCGCCACCAACGGTATAGCTCCGTACAAAACTGTTCTCACTCACGGTTTCGTTGTAGACGAATCCGGCAAGAAGATGTCCAAGTCTCTGGGCAACGTCGTCGAGCCCGACGACGTGATCAAGCAGTACGGTGCCGATGTGCTTCGCCTGTGGGTGGCATCGGTAAACTACACGGACGATGTTCCCATCGGCAAGAACATGCTGGCGCAACTGGCTGGAGTGTACGGCAAACTGCGGAATACGGCTCGATATTTGCTCGGCAACCTGCACGGATTCGATCCGGCAACCGATCGGGTTCCGTTGGATCAGCTCAATCAGTTAGACTCGTATATACTTCACCGACTGCATCAGTTAGTGACCGAAGTGGCTCAGGATTTCGATCGGTATGAGTTTTTCAAATACTATCAACTGCTGCAGAACTTCTGCGCCGTCGAGCTGTCCAGCTTCTATTTCGACATCGCCAAAGACGTTCTCTACACAAACGACAGAAGGTCGGTGAGCCGGCGATCGATACAGACGGTATTGGAAGAAGTGTTGTATGTTTTCGTGCGTTTGCTGGTGCCGGTAACGCCTCACCTGGCTGAAGACATCTTTCGATTCATACCAGAGGCGATAAGGAAGGCGGGCTCGAATGAATCGAGCGTTCTTCTCACGGATTTCCCTGCCTCCACCGCTCGATTCCGCAACGACAAGTTCGACGAGTATTGGCCCGACGTTTTAAGCGTGCGCAACATAGCCAACAAAGCTCTGGAACAAGCTCGTTCGCAAAAGAAAATCGGCGCTTTCTTGGAAGCCCAAGTTGTACTGACGATAGACAATCCGGAGCTGGCCGCTAAGGTCCAATCTCTAGGGCCTCTATTGGCACCACTTCTGATAACTTCACAAGCGAAGGTGATAAACAAAGGCGAGGTGGCTGGCTCGAACCCGAGAGAGTCTTCCAGAAACGGTCATGAGGTTCTCGCTGAAGTGGCGGAAGCGGGGGTTCATGTCTGCGTTCTTCCGGCGGACGGAACGAAATGTCCGCGCTGCTGGAAGTTCCGCACCGACATAGGGAGCAGCAGCAAGTTCCCCGAACTGTGTTCAGCGTGCGCAGAGGCTGAAGCGACGTTCGTCGAGAGCTAAGGTTCAGTGCCTCTACTTTTTTTGAAGTTTTTCCAGTCGCTAATCTCAGCCACCGTTCCATTTTTGATCGTGGTGAAATAAATACCGCCGCGAAAGGCATCGTGCATGGTCGGGCTAAACGTGACACGAAACTGTGGGCCCAGACCCATATCCAGGTCGTGCGTTGACTCCATCGCGCTCAAGAATTTATCTCTGGTCAAATCAGGGCCGGCCCGTTTCAACCCCTCAGCCACTACCATCGCCATCAAGAAACCTTCGAAGCTGCTCATGCCAGGCTCCTGGTGCTCGTTAGCGCGAATCAATCTTTCGAACAGCTGAACTGTCGGTAGCTTCTTGCGGGTGAACGGGACCACCTGCGTAATCAGGACACCGTTAGCCTCTTTGCCGGCTTCTTTGACGAGCAGATCCGTGCTCACTGAAAATGCCACGAGTTGAATATTATTGCCCAGCTTGTTTCGCCCTCTCACCAGCATAGGGAGCATGTCCCCAGTGCAACCCAAGATGACGGCGTCCGGATTGGCCGCTCGTAGCTGTTCGATGATGGGAGCTGTGTCGTGCGAGAGACGGGGAAAGGAAATTTCGGCTGCCGGCAGGGCATTTTCGTGCTTCGCCAGGGCTGCAACGACTCCGCTTCGGCATGATGCTCCGAAGGCGTCGTTTTGGTACACGACTGCAATTTTGCGCCTGTTCAATACGTTCCACAAGACATCTACTTGTTGGCTGGCTTCGTTGGCGTACGACGCTCGAATCTGGAACACATATTTATGGAGCGGATTGGTAATAAAATCGGCGCCGGTGGAAAAGCCCACCATCGGCATTTTATTCGTTTCGGCCATGGGAACATATTTTGCTGCTGTGGGTGTTCCCTGGAAGAGAGTGCCGAGAAAAACCTTGTTTTTCAGATAGGTGTTGAACGTATCAATGGCTAGATCCGCGTTGTATTGATCGTCGACGCTAATCAACTTGATTTTGCGGCCGTTGATGCCGCCGTGGGCGTTGATATATGAAAAGTAACTCCTGCCACCGCTCACCACCGGTTTACCCCGGTCTGCCATCTGTCCTGACAGGGCGTCGCAGGCGCCGAGGGTGATGTCGCCTTTGGTAACGCCAACGCGGTTGTGCGGCATCATCGGTTCAACCACAACCGATGGCCCTCCGCCGGATTGCGGCATGCTTCCGCGTTGCAACTTGGAAGTGTGAGTGCATCCTGTAATGGAGGCGATTAGAAGAATGGCTGTAGTTGTCTTGAAACTGGCAAAAAGTTGCGCATTCCGTTTTCGAACAGTGCTCATCCGTGTCTCCGCCTGATAAATCAATGATAGCAAGCGTAGCGTCAATACTGAACCGTAAGGTTCCCTCTTGATGTTGTCAGTGGTTGGGGTCGCCTTCCCTTTGAAACGGTGATCTGTTCCCCTGCCCTCTCCGGTGCATTCTCCGACAATGTTGGCGGCGCCGTATTGCCAGAGGCGGGCCGATGAAGTATGGTGCAATTAGTGATCATTTCAACTTGGACTTCAGCGATGGTCGATCCCCACGAGAGCGAGCTTTTTTCTCAGCCGGACCCGACTGTCCCGATCAGGAATTTTCGGCGAGTTAACGAGTGGCTTTTTCGAGGCGGACAACCCGGTGTAGAAGGAGTTGCAGCTCTCTCCAAGCTGGGTGTTCGTACGGTCATCAACCTGCGTCGCGGCAAGCGTACGGTCGAAGCCGAACGTCAACCGGTCCAAGCGGCGGGCATGACGTTTATCAATATACCGCTTAACTACTGGTTCCTTCCCAGTGAGCAAACAATCGAGCAGTTCCTCAGCATAGTGGATGACGAAACCAAGCGCCCTGTTTTCTTGCACTGCTTGCACGGAAAGGATAGAACCGGACTGTTGGTGGCGATGTACAGAATAGCCAGACTGGGATGGACGGTCGAGAAAGCATATAGAGAGATGAAGTACTGCGGCTTCCATCGTTTTCGCATACGCAACTTCAAATGGCTGCTGTGGAGATTGGCGCGCCGATACAATCAATCGGCGGTGTGAACTTCAGATGCTGTGGTGCAGATTTTCGCAGCCAGTCATTCAGTCACTTTCTTGCGGTTGATCAGCTCGGAGACGAGGGTGAGCGTTACAGTGCCCATTATCATCAGGGTGCTGAGGGCGTTGATCTCCGGACTAACGCCGAACTTCACCAGTGAGTAGATTCGCAACGGCAGGGTAGTTGCTCCGACGCCGGCGGTGAACTGGGTGACGACGAAGTCGTCGAGCGAGAGAACGAAGGCGAGGAGGCAGCCTGCAACGACGCCCGGCATCAACAGCGGCAAAGTAACTTTGAAGAATGCCACCACAGGAGATGCGCCCAGATCTTGAGCTGCTTCTTCCAGCTTAGGGTCGATCCCGTCCAGTCTGCCCATGACCGTCAAGGTCACGTACGATATGCAAAAGACTATGTGAGCGATTATTATCGTAGCCAGGCTGAGCGTCAAGCCCATCGCCAGGAACAGGGTAAGCGCGGAAACAGCCATGGCGATCTCGGGAATAATAATCGGCAAAAGAATCAAGGCCCGGAATATATCTTTGCCGGCGAAGTGCAGGCGAGACAGACCGACAGCTGCCATCGTTCCCATTACACCGGCGACGGCGACGGCCGTCACTGCCACGATCAGGCTGTTGATCAAGGAAGATGCCAGCGTCGCGTCGGTGAAGAGGGCTTGATACCAGGCAAGTGTGAAACCGGTCCAGTGCACGGCCAAACGAGACTGTTCGAAACTGAAAGCGATGAGAACGGCGATCGGCAAGTACATGAACGTATAGACTGCAACTGCGATCCACGCTAGCCAGAGGGGACGGTTCAGCACGGTGCGGCCTCAGGATGTTTTGCGAGCGGTGTCGGTCTGCCGAGCTTCGCTGTGCGCTTTCAATCTGGTCAGATGCTGTTGCATCTCGGTCAACGGTGTCATGTCGCCACGCTTGGCCGCCACCTCGACTCCGAGTTCATAAGTCTTCATGGCTTCCGGCAGATCGCCCATGCCCTCATACGCTTTGCCGAGGCTGAGATAGGCTTGAGTGTATGTCGACTTGATCTCGATTGCTTTTTTGAGAAACGGAACCGCTTGTTCGAACTCTGTCAGAGCGACATGGCAGCTGCCGACGCCGTAGTTCGCCAACAAGTCTTCTCCATCGATGGCAAGAACGTCTTTGAACATGGTCATCCGCTGTTTTGTTTCGGTAGCCTCTTGATCCAGTTTCGACTGGTCCGGTTTCTTCTCTGTCTCTTTCATTGCCAGTCGCATTCGTATGCTGACCGATACTGCCTTCTCCTCTTCAGCCTCATCCTTCCAACCTTTCTCGACGTAGAAAACGGAGAGGTTCGTGTGGGCCATCACTGATTCGGCATTGAGTTCGACAAGCTGTTTCATCAACTCGATCGCTTCATCAAGATGTCCGCGTTTGGACTGGATCACTCCCAGCGCCTCATAGCCATCTTCGAAAACAGGATCCAGCTCGAGGGTTTCGTGCAAGAGATCTACCGCTTGCGACTGCGCTCCCAGGTCGTTCTCTTTTGCGTAAAGCGCTAACGCCTGTTCGTACAATCGTCTGGCTTTCGCCCGCAGCGGCTCAGCAGTGTAGAAAGGCAGGAGAGAAACTGATAACTTGAAGGCGGTATCATGCACGGTGGCGTTTATTGTTTTGCCGGGAACTCTGTAATCTCGCTTAGCTGATGCGATCGCTATCACTGTATTAAAGGTGGGCGAGAAGACGTTGCTTTTGATTATCGCTATCTCTTCCCCTTCATGTTCTACGGCTGTCCCGGGCTTAAACGTTTGGGTTGTTCCTTCCGGAAACATTAGTCCGACTAATCCTCTGGTCGGTGCACCCTGGCTGCGAACTCGAGCAAGCACCTCCTGACCGAGAAAACATCCTTTTGTATAGCTGACGGCGAGCTGATCTAATCCGGTTTCCGGGAGAAAGCTCTCTTTGTCGAAATCAACTGAGTACTGAAGCAACCCTGCTTCGACCCGTGCCGTTTCGCGGAGGGCAGCATCCATTTTCACCAGTCCGTGCTCACTTGCTACCGCGGTGAAAGTCGACCTGAACTTATCCCAATCGCGCTGTGTTACCCAGAGAAGATAACCATCCTCACCTGTAATCGATTTGCGGAACAGATGCACCGACGCTTCCCAGAGCCTCAGATCGACGACGTCGGATTTGAAAATCGAGGGGCGATATGTGCCTTGCATGCCCGCGTGTAGCACTTTTCGGCAGCGAGGTCCTTGCAGGGCCAGGAAGTGGCCGGTTTGAGTCAGATCGAGAAACTCGACTTTGTCGGCAACCCGGTAGTAATCGAGGTGAGTGATGATCTCATCGACCTGTCTCTTTTCGGCGATGAGGCGATAGGAATCGTGTCTTCGATAAAGATCGAAGAACGCTTGCAACTTTGCCTTTCGATCCAGCAAACAGCTCGGTTGGGAAGAAGATGGCGATAGAGAGAGGGTATCGTTGGTAGTCTGCGCCTGCAAAAACTTGCCCGAGTCGTTTCCGTAAACCTCGATCAAGCCAAATTCGTCGGCCTCGCAGTATCCGCCAATTGTTCGCAGGGTTTCCAGCTCAGACTTCAAATCCGTCATTTTCAAGTCCTAAAAAATACCCCGGTCCAAGAAACAGGACCGGGGCAAACAGTAGCATGAATTAGCGGTTATACGCTGAACGATTTGCCGCAGCCGCAGGAACTCTTTGCTTGCGGGTTCTTAATTGAGAAACCGCGTCCTTCGAGGCCACTTTGAAAATCAAGCGTCGTTCCTTTTACATAGATTGCCGTCTTCGGGTCGATATAGACGTTAACGTCGTGCGCCTGGATCACATGGTCTTTCTCTTGCTGCGTGTCGAAGCTGAGACCGTAGGACATTCCGGAGCATCCGCCACCGGTGATTTCCAGCCGCAAACCGGTTTTGCCGGACTCTTCAGCAAGCAACCGCTTGATTTCTGAAGCGGCCTGCTCTGTAACGCTTACGAGCGCCGGAGCTGTAGTTGTTGTAGTTTCAGACATTGCGGAATCCTCACTTCGCTAAAGCCCAGAGCTTATAGCTATACCGTTGCACTGTCTAATGTATCATATGACAACGAAAACGGCTGCCTGGCTAACAAATTGTTAGAGGAAAATGTTGCGTTCTCGTAAGGAGCGCGACCGGGCCGCTTCATCGCCCAATACCCCCGTTTCTAGCCCCTGACGGCCCTCGTGATAGACTAGCCGCTATGCCAGACCAACCAAACGACGAGATTCTGACCATCTTGGCGCGAGACGCGAGAACTCCGCTCGAGACCATCGCTACGATGGTAGGAAAGTCCAAAGATGAAGTGCGCGCGGCAATCGTTGAGTATGAGCGCCAGGGCATCATCAAGCGCTATCGCACGGTAGTCGATTGGGAGAAGCTCGGTTCTGAAAAAGTAGTGGCTTTTATCGATGTAAAGGTGACGCCTGCGCGCGATGTGGGGTTTGATGGAACCGCGGCCAGAATTGCCCGTTTCCCTGAGGTGAAGAGCGTTTGGCTCGTTTCCGGCGGCAGCGATCTGCGGCTGATGATTGAAGCGGACAATCTTCGCGAGATGGGCAGCTTCGTCGCCGAGAAGTTATCGACAATCAACGGCGTCACCGGCACTGTCACCAATTTCATTATGCGACGCTACAAAGAAGATCAGGTCATGTTTATTGAAACCGAGGAAGATCAGCGCCTCGTCGTCAGTCCATAGCTGCGCATTCGTTTCATTTGAAGAAAGCCAATGACAGAAACCGGCACGGCAAAATTAGCACCACTATCCAGAGCCGCCACCGAGATTCCGCCATCGGGTATCCGAAAGTTTTTTGATATAGCCGCCCAGATGAAGGACATCGTCTCTCTGGGAGTAGGCGAGCCTGATTTCGTTACGCCTTGGTCGATTCGCGAGTATGCCATCTTCTCTCTGGAGAAGGGCGAAACGAATTACACATCCAACTATGGACTGCCAGAGTTGCGGGCGGCGATCAGCGATCATCTGGAGAAACTGTACTCGGTGAGCTATCAGCCGGAGAACGAAATTCTCGTTACGGTCGGAGTCTCAGAGGCCCTCGATCTGGCCATGCGCACCATTCTCAATCCGGGCGACGAAGTTCTCGTTCCAGAACCTTCCTACGTTTCTTACAAACCTTGCGTTGCCCTTGCTGGTGGTATCGCTATTGGTGTGGAAACCAACGCCGAGGATGATTTCGCTGTTAAGGTCGAAGCTCTGGAAGCGGGTCGGACTGAGCGCACCAAAGCAATTCTTCTCGGGTTTCCTTCTAACCCTACCGGTGCCACCATGACCGCGTCCGCTATGCAGGCAGTTGTGGATTTCGCCGTCAAACACAACCTGTATTTAGTCAGCGACGAGATATACGATCGTCTGACATACGACGACACGCACGTCTGTGTGCCGGCGTTGCGCCAGGCAAGAGAGCGAACGATTCTCCTCAACGGTTTCTCCAAAGCGTACGCCATGACCGGCTGGCGAATCGGCTACGCCTGTGCCCCGGCGCCTATCCTTTCGGTAATGATGAAGATCCATTCCTACACTGCCTTGTGTGCACCAATAACCGGTCAGAAAGCGGCGCTCGATGCCCTCAGGCACGGCGAGCAGTCGGTCCAAGAAATGCGTCAGGAGTACAACTGGCGGCGACGATTCCTAGTTGAGGGATTGAATCGGATCGGCTTGACCTGTCACATGCCGAAAGGCGCATTTTACGCTTTTCCCAAGATCTCAGCCACTCGATTGACCTCGGATCAGTTCGCCGAACGCCTGCTGTACGACGAACACGTTGCCGTAGTTCCCGGCACCGCATTCGGTTGCGGGGGCGAAGAGCATATTCGATGTTCCTATGCCACCAGCCGAGAAAAGCTGGAAATTGCTCTGGAGCGAATGGCTCGTCTCATCAAAAAGCTGGCTTAAGCGGGGACCGGTTGCCTGGCGAATTGTGCCTGGACGTGTAAACAGCTGGAGGTTGTTTGTCGTAAAACCGGCCATATGGTGGTACAAATTCTTTAAGACCTTCAGGAAGACCTTCAGGTTCTTACTATGGCATCAGGCAAACTTAATCTGGAACCTCGTTTCGAGCCTTCCGATTGGACGGCGGGCAGCCGTCGTACCGCCGATAATATGGGCGCGAGAACAGCCATGGACTGCGGATCGCTGCTGTCAGCTAGGGATTTGGGGGCGTTCGCGTCGATGGAGCTGAAAGCATGAGCTGTCAGATCTCCGTTATTGTGCCTTGTTACAACGAGTCGAAGAACGTCGGCGAACTTGTCGACCGAATCGCCAAGGTTTTCCAGAAGAAGGGCATCTCCGGCGAGATCGTCCTGGTCAATGATGGCAGCTCAGACAACACAGGCGAAGTGATCGAGAAGCTTCGTTCCCAGGTTGCCAATCTGGTGGCGTGTCACCACGAAGTAAATAAGGGCATCGAAGCCGGCTGGAAAACCGGGTTAAGAGCGGCCAGCGGCAAATACGCATGCCTGATTGATGCCGACTTGCAGTATCTCCCTGAAGACATCTGGCGGTTGTATCGAGAGATTATCGCTTGCAAAGCGGACCTTGTCCAAGGTTGCCGGAGCAGTCTCAGCCGCCAGAAAGATTCCCGATACTGGTTTTCGATCGGGCTGAATGTGATGCTCAACGCTCTTTTCGGTATGAGACAACGAGACAACAAGTCCGGGTTTGTCATGGCGTTGCGTGAAACGCTGGAGGATATCCTCAGGCATCGCTTCAACTACTACTACTTCCAAACGTTCATAACGGTGTCGGCGCATTCGAAGGGATACAGCATCCGCGAAGTAGAGACGTTGTTTGAAACCCGTTTGCTCGGTCAATCCTTCATGAGTGCATTTCCGCTTATGGTGATCTTGAAGGCGCTAATCGATCTGGCTAAGGGACTGGTCGAGTTCAAACTGTTTCCCAAGCACGAGTCGATCCTGGCGGAATATCTCAGCGAGCATCCGCCGCAGCGTCATGATGATCCCCTGACCGGACTGCGCCAACTGCGGTGGGACCTGTTCTTCATCACCGTTCCCCTGCACAAATGGCTAATCACAAGACAGGCGAAAGTTTACTACGATGAACTCAAGCAAAGTCAGTATTTGAGAGCGCAAGAGATCAAAGAGCTGCAGGAGAAAAAGTTGCGCAAGCTCGTAGCTCACGCTTATCAGCATGTCGGTTACTGGCGGGAGCTGATGGATCGGTTGGAACTAAAACCAGATGACATCAGGACGATCGAAGATCTGAGCAAACTGCCTTTGCTGAGTAAGAATGAAGTGAGAGAAAATCTGTACTTCGATCTTTTGTCCGACAACCACGACAAGGCGAAAGTTCTCAAGATTTCTACCAGTGGATCCACAGGCGAGCCGTTCGTGTGTTTCGCCGATCAGCACCAGCTCGAAATCCGCTGGGCTTCTACGATGAGAAGCATGGAGTGGACCGGCTACCGTTTTGGAGATCGTTGCGCCAGGCTCTGGCACCAGACCATCGGCATGACGATGGTGCAGATACTGCGGGAAAAAGTCGATGCATGGTTCAACAACCGCCTCTTCATTCCCGCTTTCGAAATGTCCGATGCCAACATTGCGTCGTTTGTTCGCACCCTGCAGAAAAGCAAGCCGTCTCTCATTGATGGCTATGCTGAGTCGTTTAATTTTCTTGCTTATTATGTGAAATCACACAAGCTGGAAGGACTCTCGCCGAAGGCGCTCATCTCGTCGGCTCAAGCGTTGCCCGATGACAGCAGGCAGATCATTGAAAAGACTTTCGGTTGTCGCGTATACGACAAGTATGGCAGCAGAGAGTTTTCAGGCATTGCTTATGAGTGTGGTGCTCATGAAGGACACCACATCGTGGCGGAAAGTTACATCGTGGAAGTTTTGAAAGACGGCGTCGCCGCTAAACCCGGCGAGATGGGTGAAGTGGTCGTGACGGACCTGAACAACTTCTGCATGCCGATGATTCGCTACAGAGTGGGAGACCTGGCCGTGGCGATGGACAACGGAGAGCAGTGCCCTTGCGGCAGAGGGTTGCCGAAACTCGGTAAGATCGAGGGGCGGGTTCAAGCCATCATATTCGGTGCGAACGGGACCTACATGCCGGGATCGTTTTTCTATCATCTGTTCAAAGACTACAACCATATTGTCCTTCAGTATCAGGTGGTACAGAAAGAAAAAGGCAAGATGGTTTTGAAAGTGATCAAGGCCAAACGCTTCGACGAAGAGACGTTCGCGGGCATTCTCACGCGTTTGCGACAGTTCCTGGGAGAGAATATGGTTATCGACGTTGAGTTTGTCGATAACATCCCAATGGTGCGCACAGGCAAACATCAAGGAGTTGTTTCCCAACTCAAGATCGATTTTCAGACTCTAGAGGGTACAGCCGTCAGTGTAGATGCAGTGGTCGGCAGCGACAATCCGGAGCAAGAGCTGGCGGAAGCGAACAAACCGGGACAAATTAAGTAGGATGGGAGCACACTAGGTGCATACGCATAGACAGTGGATGCGGTTTCGATGGAGTAAGCGTTGAACTCCCGGCTGAAAACAAATCTGTGGGTAGCATATATTGGGGCATTGCTTACCTGGGGTGTGCTCGCGTACGCCATGATCGGAGATGAGCTTCGGGCAGGCAGATTGTTCGCTTTCGAGAAGGACGGCAGACCGTTCATCAGCGACTTTGTCAACATCTATAATGCGGCGGTGCTGGCGAAACGCTGCGCCGTCGAACCGACCGATATTTACTCCCCTGAGCTGCAGGCAGAATCTGCTGCCAAACTGACCTTCCCGGTCAAGGCGGAAGAGCCGTTCTATCTGCAAGTGCCACCATATTTCTTCGCCGTCGTTCGTCCTCTGGCGGAGGGCTCTATCGTAACGGCCTGGTGGATCTGGTGCGTCGGTTCCGTCCTCGCTCTCGGTTATGCTATGAAGCTGCTCATATTCGACAGCATCGAAGGCAAGTTCACTCGAGCCGTGGCTGTGATCGCCACCTTTGCGGCGTTTCCCGAGTGGGAAGGTATACGCTCCGGCAACTTCTCGTTGTGGCTGGCGCCGGGGATTATCCTTATGTGGTGCTGGATATTGCAACGACCTATCGCCGGAGCTCTGGCATCGTGCGTTGCTCTGGTCAAGATTCAGTATCTGCCTATAGCCGCAGTCACCGGTTTGATCCTTGGTGGCAAAAAGTTTTTCGCCACTCTGGCTTTGTCTACTTTGATTCTTCTAGTCATAGCTGTTGCAGGAGTCGGACTAAACAACGTTCTCGAATTTCCGGCTGCCCTTGTGAACAGTATGCACAGCTCTCAGATAAGCGGTGTGGCCGCCAACGAGATGCAAAATCTGCGGGGCGAGCTGGTTCTCCTCACAGGTTCCGACGGAAAAATCGTCAATATTCTTTCTCTGGTCGGACTCGCTGCTGCTGTTGTTTCCGTCGCTCTTCTCTGGATGCGAAGAGACCGGGCCGCCGATGGTGCAGACTTCAAACTGCGGGCATCGATCACGACGCTGCTGCTGCTAGCCGCCAGCCCGCACACCCACAAGCACGACTACGTCATCGCCGTCATACCCGCAGTCTGGCTCTGGAGCATCTGCAGCACCAAGCCCGGGGTTTCACCGAAACTAAAACGGTGCATTGAGTCGGCGATTATATCGTTCCCCTTGCTCAGTTGGATTTTCTTTGTTTTGGAGCCGCTGTTTCACTACATATTCATCCAGCCGTATTTCTTATGGTGCCTTTTCCTCTTGGGAGTCTCCATCCCGCTGCTGAAGAAACCGACCCAGTCGCCGGACGCACCAGTTTTGTAAGGGCTATTTCCGCCTCATCCGCGCATGCCGATCAGGTTGCCGGACTCGTATCTTCGCAGTCCCAGATAGAATACCGATACTCCGATGGCGAGGAACGCTGCTGAACCGAGAACCGAGAGGCTGGCATACTTCAGGGAAAGCCCTTGCAGTGCATCGATCGGCAGGTAGGATACAAATCCTGCCGGGATGATGGTGAACAGCAGTATCTTTACTACGCCGTCAAACAACGGCGACGGATATGTGCTGAATGTGATTAGCGAAAATATCCACTGCTCGGCCAGCACTTCGGCGTTGCCGATGAAAAAGCTCAGGCTGCCTGCTATGGCGAAGAACCCGATGAACAGCAGGGCGGAAGAGAGCGAGAAGACAAGGAACAACAGCATGTGCTGCCAATCCGGTCGCACGAATGCGAAGAAGAGGACGTAACCGAATATGGCATCACCCAATCCGGACGGCACCATTCTTCCCAGGGCCAGGTGCGGCAGGACGGCTCGCGGATACAAGAGCCAGGAATCGAGCTCGCCGCGCCCAACCACACGGGCCAACTGGAAAGTGTTGCCTGCTACCGTCACGGCAAGGCCGAATCCGGAGGCGGATATGGCCCACATCGTCAGAACATCTTTCTGCGTCCAGCCGTGCAGCACCGGAAATCTGGTGAAGAAAAGCGTCCAGAAAACGATCCAGCACGAATCGTTAACCGCCATAGCCACCACTTGGGAAATGAAGGCGCCGCGATACTCCAGATGCGAGCGGAAGTTCAGTTTTACGTACGCCGCGGCCAACTGAAGCCAGTTGATCAACTTCTTCATGACCCTATCCTCCATTGACAAAGACACGGCGCAGAGCCTGTTTGTATATAACAAAGGCGATGGCGCCGAGTACGAGAGTTCCCGTTATCTGCCGGCACAGTATCATGGCCAGGTCCTGCGGCAGTGGTGAAACAAAAACATGGGCCGGGCCCGCCGTTATGTTGGCGAACGGCAACCAGGAAAGGATCGGCCGAACCGCGGATGGATACAGATCGAGCGGGATCAAAGTTCCCCCTGCGATGAGGACGCCGCGAGAGTACAACAGCAAGAGTCCGCTGGTATCCTCCAACCAGAACGCCGACAGCCCCACGAGAAACAGTCCCAGAAAATCCAGGATAAAGGCGAGCGGCAGTGTCGCACATAATGTGAGCATGCCGAATCCAACCATCGGCAGCTGTCCGACCAACAGGAAAGCGATAGCGCATCCGGTGACCAAGTTCACCAGAAAGCGAATTGTTCTCTCTCCCAGAGTCATGGCCAACCGATAATAGGCGTACGACATCGGGCGCAGCAACTGCACGGCGATGGTGCCGGTCCGTACATCTTCATCGATCAATGTGGACACCTTCGGACCTGAAAGCATGATCGCTTCGGTAATGGTCAGATACCAGAGCATCTGTGTGATCGACAGTCCACCAAGATGGGTGGCGCCGGTTTGTGTGAAGGTTGTAGTCCACAGGCGCAGAAAGATGTAGAGGATGATCGAGAAGAAGATGACGCGACCGATAGCGTCACCAAAGTATGCCCAACTGGACCGAGCCGAGGTCCAGGCTATCCAGGTATATTTTCGTAGTTCGTTCATTTGGCATCCGCTCCAGTTTGTGACGCCTTCTCCGTTCCGTTCCTCTGATCGCCGTTCCTTTGGTCGCCGTACATGCGGGCGATAACGTCTTCCAGCGGTGGATCTTCGATGGTGATATCGGCTACGCTGCCGGCGTGCAAGATGGCGGCGGCAACACGATCGATATCGGTCTTCTCGGTGTCTACAATCAGCTTGACTGCGTATTCCGAGCGCTTGAGTTCGGTTACGCCTTCCATGTCGAAGGTGCCCGGTTGCTCGTGAAAGCGAGCGCCGATGATCTTTTGTCCCAGATAACGCCGCTTTACCGTTGATACGGTATCGTCAAGCATCACCTGTCCGTTGTTGATTACAACCACCCGTCGAGCTACATGTTCGATGTCGCCCGCATCGTGGCTGGTGAGAAAAACGGTGAGTCCTTCATCTCTGTTCCACTCGCGCATGAGATCTCGCAGCTCCTGGCGAGCCACCACATCGAGACCGATGGTTGGTTCGTCCAGAAACAAGACTTCGGGCGAGTGCAACAGACTCGATGCGATCTCGGCCCGCATTCGCTGTCCCAGGGAGAGCTTGCGCACCGGCGTGTTGAGAAACGGCTGCAGAGCAAACCGCTCGATGAGCATGTCTCTCCGCGCCTTGTACTTGTTTTTGTCCAGGTTGTATATCCGCGACAGCAGCTCGAAACTGTCCAGCGCCGGCAGGTGATACCAGAGCTGAGAGCGCTGTCCGAACACGGCCCCTATCCTGGTTGCCAGTTTGGTGCGATCGCGCCACGGCACCAGACCCAAAACCTGGGCCGAACCGGATGTCGGTCTCATGATGCCGGTCAGAATTTTGATCGTCGTCGATTTTCCGGCGCCGTTGGGACCGATGAACGCTACCGACTCGCCGGGTTGGACGATCAAGTCTATGCCGGCAACCGCGGTTACCTCCGTGGTGGTGCGGTTGAACAACCCTCCCCGTTTGAGGGCGAATGATTTGCGTAAGTTTTTCAGTTCGACGACGTTCATACTCTGGCCTCTGGTTCCAAACAAACACGCTCCCCGATCGATTTCGGAGAGCGTCAATACTTGCTAGCGCGATAATAGAGCTTTAGATCATCAACACAAGCAAGCCGACACTCTCGCCGGGCATTCGACGAGGATAGTGGCTGGTTGCATGTGAACGTAATTGCTCATCCTTCAATTATTCACAACAAAAGTTGTTCGTCAATCGACTTGCAGACATTGTAAATCGAAGTTCGTCTAGAAGGCGTCGAAAACATTTTGTCCGAGGGCACCGAGAGTATTGAACGTCTCGCGGAAGAGATCCGGAGTGAGGGCGCGAAAATTCTCCGATTGGGCCAGCCACAGGCCGGCATCTGCTTTAACCAGCAGCTCGGTGAACTTAGTGTAGTTGTTGATTTCCATCAGATGCTCGTACACGCCCGGGTAGGTGGTGAAGCGCTCGGCTTCGGCGCGGTTGTTGTGCGAGAAGATCATCGCTTTTTCCAGGCGTCTGTCTCCGACCGGTTGCCCCTTCGCCTCAAACAACATCAGTCTGGCCAAAAACTGCATCAGCCCACGTGCCACTCTGGGCAGTGCGGTCAGTTTCAACGATTTTGCATCGGGCTCATGGCTCGGATCATCGATCACTTTGGTTTCGATGAAGTAGTTGCCGCCGAACGGCCAGCCGGCGCCAATAGCCTCATAGGTTGCGGGAAAGCCGAGCACGGTTCCTTTAATGCAGACTTGCACCCGCGATTCGTCGTGGACGACGCGCCCCTCGATCATATCGGCGAACGCCTTCATCTTGTTGCTGAGATCGTCGGTCATTACTATTGGCTTGGTTTGTCCTGCAAGTCAGCAGTTGCGTCTGTCTTGCCGGAATCATCCGCTGGCTGCGGAACGAACGTCTCTGTTTTCTTCTTCTTTTTCGATTTGTGCGATGACTTATCTTCCGTGTCATCAGCTGCGGCCGAAGCGGTCGTGTCGCCAGAGGTTACCGTCGCAGTCCGCTCTGCCCGTGACACTGCATCTGGTGTGGAGACCGTTTGCCGTCCATCGGCAGAACCTTTTTCCTGAGGCTGAATGATATTCATCTTTACTTCGCCGGGGCCGGCGATCTCGCGCTGCAGATCCTGTCTCACCGAGTCCAATACGTGTTTGGCGTCCTTGGCGAAGTCGGCATCGGGAGAGATGCTCGTCGCTTTTTCCAACATCAGCTCTGCTTGAGCGGGATGTCTTTCTTTTGCGTAAATGCAACCGATGCGGTAGAACGCGTCAGCCATTTTCGGATTGATTTCAGTGGCTTTGACGTAAGATTCAATAGCTTCTGTCGGCTTCTTCTCCCCCTCGGCGGCGTTGCCCAGGTTGTAGTAGGCGGAGAAGAATTTCGGATCTATCTTGAGAGCGTCCAGCCATTTTGCTTTCGCTTCTTGCACTTTTCCGCGGGCATAGAGCACGGTAGCCATGCCGTTCAGGGTGGTGGCGCGGTTAGGATTGAGGGCCAGGGCCTTTTCAAACGCTTCCATCGCTTTGGCGTAGCTTCTCTGAGCGGCGTATATGCCGCCGAGGTTGCTCCAGGCCGGCTCAAGCCGTGCATCGGCTGCCAGGGCTTGCTTATACTCTTCTATCGCTTGATTGAGGAAACCAGCTTGATGCAACTCGACGCCGCGATTGTAATGTTTGATCGCCTCGGGTGCGTACGGTTTTTTCTTGTCCTCTTCGGTATTGCCGCTGGTGGCAGTGTCGGCAGTCTCCGTCGGGGTCGGCTGAGGTTCCGGTTCGGCGGCACTCTGGGCTTTGGCAGCAGGCGCTTTTCCCGAGTCAGAGTCGTTGCTTTGCTCCTGGGCCGGGTCCGATTTGGTCGGCCACTTGAACGGCTGGGCAGCCTGGGCGGCGTTGGCCAGAAGTGACAAGGACAAGCCAAGCGCCACTGGGAGAATCCGGAAAAGCTGAGTGTTTTTCAATTTGGTAACTTACGCATAGGGGCTCACCGAGCCCATATTATAGCTTGTTTCGCCCCCTTGACAGCTGCTTATATCGTGCCGCAGGCTAGTGTTAGCAGATGTTCACCCAGCCCTCCAGACCGGCGGCGGGCGGAAGTGAGCAACCACGAGTTGAGAGCCCAATCATAGGCCGCTCTCATCTAAACGAATCAGCTCATTGGATCGTAATAATCCCACTGAAATAGAGGTGAGCGGTGCTCTATTATCGTCTGTTTATTGTGGGCGCGTATTTTCCACATTGGCGCCCCATGCCGCTTCCTACTATGCTTTGAGCAACCTCGATAGCTGCTTCTGAGCCAGTCATTATTTTGGAAGATTCTGTCAGGTTCGCGTTGGGCGGGTTTTGCGGTTCAACCGATCAGTTTTTCAGCTTTTGCTGCGCACTCACGTTGTAGTGTTTCGTACGTGAACAGGTGAAAACGGCAATGACAGGACTCGGATCCGACAGCATCGCTCCGGCAGCTGTTCCCTCTAGCGAATTTACGCTCGCGTCAGCGAGCCTGGGCGGCCTCACCTCAGCCGATTTCCAGCGATTGGAACCGATGACCACCGCCGGAGCGCCATTGCCTGTCCTGTCAGTCGATCTGACCAGCAGTCAATCGACTGACCTAGATCTATCCTCCCTCGAACCGGCGCCCAATGGAGATGTGAAGCCCGATCCGGCAGACGTAACAGCCGAGACGGCGCCACCCCAACCTGAACAACATGACTCAAAATGGGATGCTTTGTTGAGCAATCCTAAAATCGACCGCAGCCAATCAGACGGCACCGATCAGCAAGGTCATGAACTGTGGGAGCGGAGCACGGATGAGGTCAACACCATCCAACTGCGCCAGGGCCATAAAGAGGGTGATCCTCCCGCCAACTATGTAATAGACAAAGACGGAAACGTCAAAGAACTGATTCCGCCCGACAAGCTTTCCATGGGTGCGGGCGATGACGCCGTTGTGATCGAATACGACAACAGCGCCGCGGACGCCACCATACAAATAAGTGCAGCCCAGAGATCCTCTGCCCTGGAGCTGATAGGCGCCATCAAGGCCCAAGCCGCTAATGCGCACATGGCCCCTGATATACCCAGCGATCTGTATGCCATGCTGGAACCGTTGCCCGTACCGCCACCACGAGCGGTGATGCACGGCGGCACTGCCGGTGGGGCCATGGCCGGTCCCGGGGCATTCCAGCCAGGATTCAGCAACGGCAACGTTGGCGGCATGCCCGGTGGTCGCAGCGGCTTTGCCGGCCCGTCTATTCCCAACCGAGCTCCGCGCGGTAGCATGGAAAGCTCGGTGCCGCAGGGAAGAGCCCATTTTAACGCCAACTCTCCGGCGATGACCGAAGCGATAAGAAGTATCGTCAGCAATCCCGCCGTCGCCAGCAAGATTCAACACGTCATGGCCGACGTGGTCTCGAAAAATGAAGGGGTGCCGACTCAGATCAACTGGAACGATAACGGAGCCGGAGTATCGGTCGGCATGTTCCAATGGAACCAGAGGCGGGGCGAGCTTCCCAGCCTGATGACTAGAATGGCTAAGGAGAGTCCGGAAGCGTTCTCGAAAGCGTTCGGTCCGTACGCCTCGCGAATGGCGAGCGATGAAAACTTCGTCCGCAGAGCGTACATCGGACCGAACAACGAGCTTGGCGCTCGAATGCAGGCGGCGATGAACGATCCCAGCTTACAGAAAGTGCAGTTCGAGATGGCGGCGGAGAAGGTGGCTCAGTGTGCAGAAGTAGGAAGGAAGTTCGGACTCACCTCCGAGCAGGGCGTGGCTGTCTTCACCGATATGGTAAACCAGCTCGGCATGGGTGCAGCCCTGCCCGATCTGCAGCGCGCTGCCGGCGGCATTGACGCCAACAACCCCGGCGCCTCCCACGCCATCACCGCCAGACTTTTGCAACTGTCTGCCCATCATGCTTATCGAGGGCAGCGCACCCAGTCTCTCATCGCTGAAATCGGCAGACTGGATGGACGATCAAACTCGTTCTGGCAGGGTGAGGCACCAAGTCAACCGACAGCAGTGGCGGCACCGCCGCCGGGCAACGGCTAGGCTGGACAACAAGGTGAACTCGCCCGGCTGGGGAAGCTGACGGATGTTCATGCTCTCAGCATCATATGTGGTGGCGTGGATCCAGGCATCCTTTAGGTGGATGCGTTTTCTCTGACGACCTCTACCAGGCCGCGCAAACCGAGCAGATAACTTTTCGGACCGAAGCCCAGCACTACTCCGGCGGCTTTGTCCGAGAGAAGCGATTTATGGCGGAACTCTTCCCGAGCGTAGATGTTGGAAATATGAACTTCAACGAAGGGCAGCGCCGTGGCTAATAGGGCATCGCGCAAGGCGATCGATGTATGTCCGTAAGCGGCTGGATTGATCAAAATGCCTTTGTAACCGTCTTTGGTGGCTGATTGAATTTTGTCTATCAGCGCTCCCTCATGGTTTGACTGAAACACTTCGATCTCGGCCGAAAGCTGTTTTGCCAGTTGACCGAGCAACGCTTTGATATCGTCGAAAGTGGCAGTCCCGTAGGTGCTTGTTTCCCGACTGCCAAGCAGATTCAAATTCGGCCCATTGACGACTAAAATCCGCAATTAGACTTCTTCTTCTTTCATCGATTCCAGGGAGCACTGGGCTTCGGCGAGGAACGGATCATTGCGTCCCAGCAACCTTTCCGCCCGCACTAAGCCGATAAACTGGGCCAGAAGATCTTTTGTCAGCATCGACTCCGGTCCGTTCTCTACCTTCTCCGGCACGATGAACATGGCGGCGGCGAGCAACACCCGCGCTTCCACCGGGCCCAGTTCGGTGCTGTGAATGATTTCAGACAGCCCTGATGCATCGACTTTGTTCTCGAAAACCAGAGTCTGGCAGAACTTCTGTACGCTCCATTTCAATGGGCGCGTTCTTTCGGCGGGCAGCGACGCGGCGGCCCGAATCAGATTGAGTTTGTTGCCTGCATCGCCCAGCGACTCGGCGCTGTCGACCAGATTTCGTACCTGGTTGGCTTTGGTGTTGAATTGACGCCTGAGCTCATTTTCGGCTACCGACGCCTGCGGTTTTGTGGCGGCATCAAACCGCTTGTCGTAATAGTCTTGAACCTGTTGCCGCTTGAGTTCAACATTAAACGGCATCAGTTCCATGAAAATCGATTCGAGCCCTTCGAGCTGGGCTTGTAAATACATTAGTTCGTCTTGAGTAACTGACAAGCTAAATCTCCTTTACGAAATAGCGCCCCTGGCTCGATCTGGTAACGTGCGCCTGGGGAAAGCATTGACCTCATGACAAGCGTCAGTACCATCCACGTCTCCATTTTATAATGCCAACGTTCTCCTGTCTTATTTAGAGCGTGATTTGACAACTTGTGGTTAACATACAGCTCACGTCCGCCGGTTCTCATACGGATCTATCTGGATGAATCAGTTCGCATTCCCAGGCGCTCGACAATTACCGCTGCCACCTCCTGCGGTGTTAGTCCGTCGGTCGTCACCGTCGTTTCCGGCAAACTGTAATACGGCTGTCGGTCGTTCATGAGCTCAGTTAGTTTTTCGGAAAGCGATTGAAGATCTCCGCCGGTGGCGAGCAGCGGCCGGGTCAGATCCCCTCTCAATCGCGCTGTCAGAGTCTCGACATCTGCTTGTAAGCAGACGATTGGTCCTATCCGTTTCATCAAATCGAAGTTTGCTTCTCTGGTGACGATGCCACCACCTGTGGCGACAACTGTTTTGCCCATCTTTTCTGATACCAGAGAGAGCAACGCCTCGGTTTCCAGGCGCCGGAACTCCGATTCACCGAACTGGGAGAAAAGCTGTTGAACAGTGGTTTTGAGCTCGGCTTCGATTCTTTGATCCAGATCGACAAACTGCCAGCCGAGAGTTTTGGCCAGCGCTTTTCCAACCGATGTTTTTCCGGAGCCTGGCGGCCCCACAAGAACGATCGCTTTTGGGCTATTGGCCGTCAATTCAGTCCGGCACCGCTCATGGAAGCGACGCCGGCGCGTTTGGAGGCCAGTTGCAGTTTCACTTGCGCATCGGTCAGTCCAGGGTTCAACGCCAGGGCCCGACGAAACTCTCTCATGCTGGCCGGATAGTTGGTCAGGTTGTAAAACGCCAGACCCAATCCGTAATGCGACGATGCCAGATCAGGCTTGAGCACGAGCGCTTGGCGGAATTCACCGACCGCACCTTTGTAGTCGCCGCTCATCGATTTCACAGTGGCGAGATTGTTGTGTGCCAGAGCAGAGTCCGGCGCGATCTTGGTCAGGCGCTCATAGGCTTGCTCGGCTGAGTTCAGCCGACCGGTGGCGCATAGCAGATTGCCCAGTCGGAAACCCGCATCCTGCGAGTTGGGATCGAGTGAGATTGCTTTCTCATACTGTTCGATGGCCATGTCTGCCTGTCCGTCCTGGCTGTAAACCTCTCCCAGAGCACAGTGCATGGCAGCGTTGGCAGGCTCCAATCTGGCTGCGATCTCCAGCTCCTGCTCGGCAAGATAGAAATTATTGACCGATCCGGCCAGTTGTCCCAACCGTTCATGCCCTAACGCCGCCACCGGATCCAATTGAATGATCTTCTTGTACTGATCCATCGCTTCGGGAATGCGCTTGGCTTGTGTCAACGCTTCAGCTCTGGCGAGAAGCCGCATTACAGGCAGAGAAAGCTTATGACTGGCGGCGGAGGCTGCCCCGATTCCGGCTGCCGCATTGGCCACCTTGGTCGATAACGCTGAACCAAATGCGATATCACTGTTCAATTGCTCCAGCTGTGCCACCACCCGGTCGTGTTGTCCGAGCAGATCGTATACGCGAGCAAGAGAGCTGTGTCCGGCCGACAGTTCAACATTGACTTTGGACCGTTCCAACAGCAGTTGCGCCGCTTTATCGGTTTCACCTTTTGCCCGCAGCTTGCCTTCGCTGTCGGCAAGTTGATTGACTTTGACGCGAGCGATCTCGATCGCTTTCTGCAGTTCGCTCACCGCTTTGTCGTACTCTCCGGTGCTGGCATATAGCAGTCCGAGCTGGTTGTACAAAGCCGGGTCGTCAGGCTTGTTTTGAATTGATTGCAACAGTTGACCTTCGGCCTTGTCCATGGCGGTAGCGTCATCGATTGGTGCGCTCTTGGGCTTAACCGGTTTGGCCGCCACCGCTTTTACCGGGTGGTTTTCCAACTTGCTTATCAGCCCCTGGAAGAAATGGCTGAGGTCGTCGGGACCGGGAATGCCCAGAAATCGCAGCGGCAGTACAGGCAAAGTGACCAGCAGTCCGGCAAAGAACAAAACGAGAAGGAGACGATTCCCCCCTCGCCGATCAGATAATGCTGCGTAATTGCGTGATGTCGCCAAGATTGCCCGCGCGTCTGATATGGACATTGATAAATGTATATACGAAAGACTAGTCGTGTATCCACGCCGAGTCAATACGGGATATTACGAATGACAGCCGGCGAACGGCACGAGCGCCTGAGTTATTATGCTTTATCAGTCGCCATAATTGCCACCGTAGCGACGCCACCGGCGGTTATGCCGACGGAAACCGGCTAGGCCACCGGTGGGTTTGGCGGTACCGGAGCGAAACCGGACGGCGCCGGGCGATCGAGCTACTTGCCTTTGAAGTAGAGAATGATTACGCCCAGAGTGCCGATGACGGAGTTGGGCAACCACGCCGCCAGAAGCGGATTGATTCTGCCGGCCTCGCCGAGAGCGCCTGAGCTGGACTGGAGCACGTAATAGAGGAAGACGATGACGGCGCTGTAGATCAAACCGACGTTGCTGCGCGAACGTCGAGCCAGTAGTCCCAGAGGGGCTCCAGCCAGAGCCACGATCAAGCAAGCCAGCGGCTGCGAGAACTTCTGATAGAACCTGACCAACAGCGCGTTATCCAGGGCGTTGGACGATTTCAAAACGTTGATGTAGCTCCACAGCTCCTGCATGTTCATGTCTTTGGGAACGACGTGCCCTGAATCAAGCGCTTGTTGGGCGTTGTTGACTCCGGGAATGATGAGCTTCTGGAACTGCATAATCCGAGTGATGTCGCTGTTGCCCGCGAGCACGTATGTTCTTCCCTTTTCCAACTGCCACTCACCGTGGTTAAACAGCCCGGTGGCCGCGGCGATGATCTGCACCAGCTTGTCGCGAGTGAAGTCGAGCACGATGATGTTGGAGAGATTGTTCTTGTCGTAGTAGCCGACATAAAAGATGCGGCTCAGAGCCATGTTGCGGTCTCGTTCCATGAACGTGAAGTTTTGCTGACCGGAGGGCAGCTCACTCTTATACAGAGCCAAGAACTCCAGCTTCTTGGAAGTTCGGTTGGCGACGGGAACGATGGTTTCGTTGATGGCGAAACTGGCCAGGCTGGTCATGATACCAAACAGAAGTGGTGCCACCATGATGCGGTAAAAACTGATACCACTTGTTCTCAGAGCGATGATCTCAGAGTCGCCGCTCAATCTGTTGAAGACGAGCAATGTCCCTAAAAGCACCCCGATGGGGATGGTTAGAACGATAATTTCAGGCAGGTGCAATCCGAGAATCATGAACGCCATGTTCCAGGGGACGCCGGAACGCATGATCAAATTGAAGATCGTCTTGAGCTGATCGGCGCCGAACCACACACCGGTGACGATACCAATACCGAAAAGCAACGGTTGCCAGAACTCATTGGCAATATATCGATCGAGCAGTTTGAGTCCGAAGCTCATAGAACGAAGTCCTCGCCGAGATAGTGTTTGCGCGCGATCGGGCTGTCGGCGACCTCTTTGGATGAGCCGGCAACGAGAATTTTGCCGTAGTCGATCAGGTAGGCGCGGTCGGTGATTTTCAAAGTCGCCCGCGGGTTGTGGTCGGTGAGCAAGACGCCCAAGTTCCACTCATCACGCAGGCGTCTGATCAATCCCTGAATGTCTGAAATCGAGATCGGGTCAACGCCGGTAAACGGTTCGTCCAGGAGAATGAACTCCGGCTCCGTCGCCAGACATCTGGCCAACTCCAACCGGCGGCGCTCACCGCCTGAGAGTTGTACGGCGATCACGTGCTCGAGATGCGACAGTCCGAAATTATCGAGTAGCATTTTCGAGCGGCGTTCTTGCTCTTTGCGAGGAATGCCTCGCATTTCCATAATCAACCTCATGTTGTCGTGGACGGACAGCTTGCGGAAGATTGAGTTTTCTTGAGGCAAATAACCGATGCCCAGCCGGCTTCGCATGTGGATCGGCAGCTTGGTCAGCTCAGCCTGTTCCAGTCGTATGTGTCCCTTCTCCGGTTTTACCAGTCCGAGAACCATGTCGAACGAGGTGGTTTTGCCGGCCCCGTTCCTTCCCAAAAGACCTACGACTTCGCCTCGCCTGACGTAGAAGCTGACTCCGTCTACGACCTTGCGGCCGCCGTAGCTTTTCTGCAGGCTCTCTATGTACAGTGTTTTTGTTTGGCTCGTCATTGTGGTTTTGCCGCCCCTTTGGTTGCCAACTGTGGATTTGGTGGTGCAGGAGTCGGCTCTTTGAGCGGAGTCCGCTTGTTCTGGGCGTCTATGTCAGCCTGCTTCTTAGCCAGAATCTGTCCGTCCGGGCCCGGCACTGTGAGCGCTGGAGATTTCTTAGGGGCGTTCTGGAGGATGATGGCGCGAGTGTTGCCCTCGGCGAGCACTTTCTTGTCTGTGCAGGTAAGACTGATTCGGTCGCCTATCCATCGTTTGCCGGGTTGATCGATTTCGGAGCGACCGCGGAAAAGAACTCTGTCGACAAGCCCTTCGTCGTTGCGCAACACCAGTACGTTAGGCCCCCATCCTTTGATGTCGCCGTAGATCAGGTGCACGTTGCCCTGGGCTGAGATGCGGCCGGTATCTTTGACGAAGTCTTGGGCGTCGGCGTTGAGAATGATGATGTCGTCGTCAGGAATATCGCCTATCGCTCCAGGGTCGAGGTCGCCCTCACTTGTGCGCATTGGCGGGGGTGGGCCCCCCTTTTTGGGCTCCTCCTTTTTTTGGATCACCCTCGACTTCACATTTCCTGTTGCCTGTAACCTTTGCGTTGATAGGTAATAGGTCATCATGTCCGATTTTGTATTATTCTCGAACTGCGTCGCATCGACGGTGCCGTTGAAAACGGCAGACTCCGGTTTACCATCAGTGCCGTAAACGAGGACCAGTCGCTCGGAGTGAACGACGATGTCACCCGTTTTTAGATGCACGTGACCGTGGGCTTGGAACTTGCCGCCGTCTTTGGCATAGTCCTGATGGTCGGAGTCGGTGATGATCATTTCCGGCGCTTGAGCGTGACTGTCCTTGATCGGTTTGACAACTTTCTTCTTGGCACCGGATGCGGTGCTAGAGGTGGCGGGGCCGTCGGCAGCGGGAGCCTGGTCCGCCGCTTTGGTGCCGTCGCTCGAATCTTCCGGTTTGTCCGGATCTTCTTTGAGCTGGCCGTTCGCCATGGCGTTAATTCTCTTCTCGTCGGCCGCTTTCTTTTCGGCGGCTTCATCTGTTCCCGGTCCGTCGGAGCTGACTTCGGAGTGAGCCCGACCCTCGGCTGTTACTTCACCGCTGGCGAGCTGGAATACCAGCGTGTCGGCGTCCATCTTGTTGTGCCCTTGAACAAGATGAGGGTGGCCGGTGAAAATTGCCTTTTGCGCCTGTCCGTCAGGTCCGCGAAACATCTGGGCGTTTGGCCCTTTTACCACGACATCTTTATATGTGACTGTGACGTTGCCTTTAGCAACGATCTGATCGCCGATGAACTCCTGTTGCTGAGCCTGAATGTCAACCGGTTTGTCGTCGCCGGCGTCGGCGGCTGCGGCCCGTACCATCTGGGATGGTGCGATTAAGAGGCTGGCCAATAGTAGAACGCTTGCCACCACATTTGCATTCGCTCTATTTTTCAACTTTCTTCTTCTCTGGGCGCTGGGGTTCAAAGTTGTCATCCTCTAGATTTTTCCGACAATCGCGCGAGTGTTGCCGGAGATCGTAAAGTTCTTCAGATCGGCGCTCTTATCAAGCTCTCCAACAACGCTGCTGCCGGTCACCTTGGCTACTCCGGGATACAAAATCGTAACACCGCCGGTTGCAATGAACTGATTTTTTTTCGTTAATTCCACCTTGGGAGCCTGAAGCTTTGAGGATCCGTCTGCACCTTCACAACTCACCATTTTGCCGGCGACGGAGTGCAACTTGACTAGTCTGGTCTCTTCGTTGACCATCCCTGCGGGAGCGCAAAAGCTCATCTTTACTTTGTCACCATCGTAGTAGTGCATCTTGACTTCCGCCAGAGCGATGTCCTTGGTAGCCGCCACCATGGTGCCCTTTTCGGCTTGGAGCTGCCACTTAAGATGGTTGCTGTCGTCCACCTCTTTCAGCTCGTAGTTGTCGACCGTTATGCTCTCCGCCGGTGGGTGGGCTTTCTGGAACTTCTGATAGTCTTCCACTTCCTTGGTGGCTTGGTTCTGCGAATACATGAAACCGAAAACGAGCACGCTGGGAATCGCCAGGGCCAACGCCAGCTTCAGAAAGTTCTTTACGTTGCCCGCCATGTTTGTTTTGTTCTCGTTGTGTACTCAGTAGTTGACGATTGAATGCAATCTATCTAGTTGCCCAGAGCTCTGAGGGCAATCGCTCTGGATATGTTGTTCAGTGATTCCTTGAGGTTGCCCTGTTTCAAATACCCTTCGCCGAGAAAGAAATACGAGGCGGGGTTTTGGGGATACTTCTTCTCGCACTGGCGCCAAACCGTCATCGCCGACTCGAGATCGCCTGTATATTCGGCGTTAAGGTGGGCGCGATAGACGCGCGACCACACGTCGTCAGGGGTGCGGTGCAAGATGTCGTCCAGGTTTTTGAGGGCGGCTTCGTAATAAGTCTTCACCTGCCCTGCCGCCGCAGGTGGTGCCAACTCGAGCGCCCCTTTTATATGAGGAAGCGCCTGGCTGGAAACTTTTCCTTCCCCAGGGAGGTTCTGCCCCAGTTGCGGTGAAAGCATACCGAGCACCGAGCTGGCCAGATTGGCGTTGATGTTTTTGGCTTTAACTGTGGGGTTCGGGTCGACAGCAGCTGCCGCCTGGGCGACGGGATTGTTCGCCGCCGCTTTTCTGGCCGCCTGGGAAACCAGATAGGCTTTCATGTAGTACGCCCAGGCGAGATCGTAGCGAATGCGGTTGTCTTCCGGGCAGTACTCCAGCATCTTTTCGTACGACGAGATCATTTTGTCAAAGTAATCGGCGCCGCCTTTTGCTTGAGCAAGGCTTTTGGCGTGGCGCACCTCTTTCAGAGCTTCTTCCACCTGACTGGTGCGAGTGAGAGCAACGGCAAGAATGAAGCACGCTTCCGGGTTGTCCGGATAAGCCTGAGCCTGGCGGCGCGCTAGTTCAACGTTGTCTGTCGGCTGAATGTCTTCGGCGGCCGTGTTTACGGTTATCGGTTGTCCCGGCTTGAAAATGAATTTGGCAGCATCGGTTGCCGCCGCGGCCTGGCTGTCTGACTGTCTGTCAGGCAGACCGCCAACAGGATAGTTGGGGGTGGCGCCTGATCCGTTTTGAGCAGTGTCGGCTTGGGCCGCTTGCTTATTCGACACCATCGGTAGTGCGAGAGCGCTGCCGGCTTTCTCGCCCACCAGCGTCTTATCGGAACCTGATGGATTCGCCTGAGCGAAACAAGGCAGTGCTACGGTGAGCGACACCAGCAGCAACGGGATATGTCGAATAGTTACTTGCGGATATGCCGCTTGGGCTTTGGAACTGTTTTTTCGCATTTGTTTGACTCTTACTCTTACGGCTATGTTGTCATGCGGTGCTTGCTTTGGGGCCGCGTACGGAGCCGCTGTAGCGCAACCAAGACCACATCTCGTTTGAGACCGCATGATCATAACAGACGGCGCCAGGTTGCCAATTGGAGCAATGTTAGCTAAGAAAATTCTTGCCTTGGAAAAACTGGTGAAGAGTCTCAGGTGGCGAACGCTGCTGATCCTGCAGAGGCGCCGGACACGGTCTCAATTCAGGCAGTCTTCCTGATCAGGCAGCAGTGAGGCGGCCGTTCAAGATTATGGGAAGCACTTCTTCCAGTCCTCTCACTATATACTTCGGCTCCGAGCGAGCGAGAATTTCGGCGGTGTGTATGCCGGTCGTAACTCCTATCGCATCCACACCGGCGTTGCGGGCCATGTCCAGATCGTAGGAAGCGTCGCCGATTACGACAGCGTCTTTTGCCTGGACGCTCATCTTTTCCAAAGTCTGAAACACCGACTCCGGATGCGGTTTGTGGTTGGCGACATCTTGAGCGCCTACGACCAGATTAAAATAGTGCGAGAGGTTGTGATGATCGAGCACAGTTTGGATCAGATAGCGACGCTTGGATGATGCAATCGTTATCTTGATCGCTTCCCGCTTCAACCGTTCCAGCATACTGATCAGATGCGGAAACAGGGGGCAGATCTCGATCGCCTGGCTGTCGTAGATGGCTCTGTAACGCGTTGCTACTTCCAGCCAGTACTCCTCTGATTTGTCCGGAAAAATGATCTCCATCTGTCGCATTAGAGGAACGCCGACGAGATTTTTCCACTCATCCAGAATCGTGGGCGCGAGCTTGTACTCCTCGACGCAGTCACGCATTACATCGACGATACCGGGAGCGGAGTCGACGAGGGTTCCATCGAAATCGAAGATTGCAAGTTTATACAAGTCAGACGCTCACCTTTCCGCCAGATTCTATCAACTGAAGAAACCGCTCGAACAGATAGTTTGAGTCATGCGGGCCGGGGTTGGCCTCGGGATGGTACTGCACGCAAAAGATCGGTTTGGTCTTGTGCCTGAAACCCTCGACGCTGTTGTCGTTCAGATTTACGTGAGTAAGTTCGAGCGTATCCGGCAAGGTGTCGGCATCGACGGCAAAACCGTGATTCTGACAGGTGATCTCGACTTTGTTGGTGCGCAGATCTTTGACCGGCTGGTTGCCGCCGCGGTGCCCGAATTTGAGCTTGTAGGTTTTCGCTCCCAGGGCGATCGACAGAAGTTGATGGCCCAAACAGATACCGAAAGTGGGCAAGCCCGAATCGATCAAGGCCGGCATCTCGTCGAGAATGTCTTTGCAGGCGGCCGGATCGCCGGGTCCGTTGGACAGGAACAGAGCGTTCGGCTTATCCGAAAGTATCTCTGCCGCCTTGGTCCTGGCGGGGTAGACCGTAAGGGAGAGACCGCGCCCTGCCAGTTGGTTGAGGATGTTTTTCTTGATCCCCAGATCGAGCACGGCGACACGATATTTGCCTGAGCCTACCTTATAGCTTTTTTCGGTGGTGACCTCGCCTGTGAAATCGGCTCCGGTCATCACCGGAGATGACGCCGCCATCTCGGTCAGTTTGGTCGCATCGAGAATCTCAGTTGAGAGAGCGCAACGCATCGCTCCTTTGTCTCGAATGTGGCGGGTGATGGCGCGGGTGTCGACGCCGGTAATGCCGGGGATGTTCTGGCTGGCGAGAAAGTCGCCGAGCGATCGAGTTGCCCGCCAGTTGCTGTAAAGCTTGCTCAAGTGCCTGACTACTAGGGCGCGGGCGTATATTTTGCCGGAAGTCGATTCGAGGTCTTCGTCGTTGGTTCCGTAGTTGCCGATCTCCGGATAGGTCAGGGTGACGACCTGTCCGGCGTAGCTCGGGTCGGTGAGAATCTCCTGATAGCCGATCAGGCTGGTGTTGAACACCAGCTCACCTACGGTTGTGCCTGCCGCACCAAATGAGAAACCGCGAAATGTTCGCCCGTCTTCTAATGCAAGAAGACACTCTGGTCCTGGTTTCAACAGATCCGTACTATCGTTGTCGCTTGTTGCCCCGTTTGAGTTGGACACCTTTTCTTCCCCTCGTAAAAACTATCTTACCGGACACCGGCGGTTTTGGTTCGATTTCGTCGCTTCGGTTATAGCTGTTTGACCAAGATATATGCGCTCTTGCAAGGCGTGTGCGCATTGGATACGTTTAAATTAGTCGGTCTCTCGATGCGAAACACAGTCGCTGGAGGGGTTTTCGGGCTTTTCTAAACATGAGTCCGGACAATGGCCATTACTTTATTTATTTGTGAGCTGCTTCATACGCAGCGAAGAGCCGGTGCCCGGTAGAATTAGGTTCGATTGCACGGCTAAGCGGCAATCTGAGCCGAGGTTGACAGTATTTAGATGACTCCTAACGATCCTTTACTAGGTTACATTCAAGCGGTCCAGTACCTGCTTCCGGAGATAGTGATCATCTTGGCGGTGATCGCCACCGCCCTGTGGAATCTGTTCTTTCCCAAGGCCAAAGAGATCACCTGGCTGCTGGCGGTAGTGGGGCTGCTCGGTTCTCTGTTTCTGTTCAAGCCGCTGGTCGAGCCGAGCAAGGTTCTGTTCAACGGGCTGTTCACCTATGATGCGCTCACCATCGCCTTCGGCGTCGTCGCCGTCGTGGCCGGATTGCTTGTCAGCCTCATGACAATCGGCTACGAGCACCATCTGGGAAATAACCGGGGAGAGTTCTACGCCATCCTTTTAACTGCGGTTGTGGCGGTCATGCTTCTAGCCGGCACCACCGATCTGATTATGCTTTTTGTCGCCCTGGAGACGCTCAGCATTTGTTGCGTGCTCCTGGCCGGATTCTCCAAACGCGACGTGAAGAGCAGCGAGGCGGCGCTCAAATACCTCCTCTCCACGGCGGCGACAACCGCGACCTTGATGTACGGACTGTCCTTTGTCTACGGACTGACCGGCAGCACCACCTATGCGGTCATCGCCGACAAGATGGGCATGCTCTCCATCGGCACTCCGTCATTGATTCGCATCTTCATGGCGGTGTTGATCATCAGCGCCGTCGGCTTCAAGCTAGCGACCGTGCCGTTTCACATGTGGTCGCCTGATGTGTTCGAAGGGGCACCGACGCCGGTTACAGCCTTTCTTTCTATCGGCTCCAAGGCGGGCGGCTTCGTTATCGCCCTGCGTCTGCTCACCGCCGTGTTCGCCAAGTCATCGGCTGACTGGGTCTTGCTTTTCAGCATCCTGTCCGCCGCTTCGATGATCATGGGCAACCTCATCGCCCTGGCTCAGCATTCATTTAAACGCATGCTTGCATACTCTTCCATCGCTCATATCGGATATATATTGATTGGCCTCATCGCCGGTCCCAAGTACGGTTATCCGGCCTTGATGTTCTACATCGCCGTGTACGGAATCATGAACTTAGGCGCTTTCGCCGGATCGATTCTGTTCACGAACGAAACCGGCAGCGACCGCATAGAGGATTACGCCGGGCTGATCAAGAAGAGACCGTTCTTGGCGATAGGCATGGCCATCTGTCTGCTCAATCTTGCCGGTCTTCCCATTCCGCCGGCAGGGTTCTTCGCCAAGATATTCATATTTGGCGCCGGACTGGATATGCAAACCATGGTAGGCGGCGTCAATATAGGTTGGGCCCTGGTTGGCATCGGATTATTGACCACGATTCCAGGAATCTATTACTACACAAAAGTCTGCATAAAGATGATTGTGGAGGAGCCGTCGGAACGAGTGCAAGAAATGGCGGCCGAGCGACCGTTCTTCGACAGCCCGCAGTGGATGCCGATGTTCGCTCTGGGAATTTGCCTGGTAATCATCGTTGCCGCGGGAACGTTCGGCACCGACTCGCTTGTTAAAGCGGCGAACGTGGCCGTCTCTCCTTTGACCTCACCTTCAACTCCAATCGGATCGCTGCCCGGAACCGTTCAGTGAGATGACCACCACCATGCCGGAAAAACCGGTCGAAGCGGACCCGCTTGAGCGTACTTCTAAGCGTCCGCTCCTCCTTTCGTTGAGCCTCGGCGTCGTGGCCGTCCTGTCGATCTTTTACTTCAAGCAGCTGAGCCGCCAGTGTGATTACTTCATCTCTGATCACACGTACTTCTTTCAGCCGCTCGCGCACTACATTGGGGAGCGACTGCGGGCAGGGCAGTGGCCTTTGTGGAACCCTTATGTGTATTGTGGAATGTCTCAAATCGCGGTTCCGTCGCCGGGCGTCTTTTACCCGTTCACATGGCTGTTCGCCTTTCTGGATTACAGTCAGTGTGTGGCGGTTATCATGGCCAGCCACCAGCTCATCGCCTTTGTCGGCGGCTTTCTGTTGGTCGAAAGTTTTGGATGGGGAATCGCTCCGGCGCTGATATTTGCTTGTTGCGTGGCCTTCAACGGCTATATGTTCTCGCTCGTCTCTAATCAGACTCTGCCGATGACCGCGTCCTGGTTGCCTCTAACCTTGTGGTCGTTTCGCACCCTGGTTACGACCAATGAGAAGCCGCAGCCAGATCCTGGTAGACGGCGGGCGCGCTCGCACGCTCTTACACTGCTGTCAGCGGCAACTTTATTTATGCTGGTGGCATGCGGGCGGCCGGAAGTCTCAGCCCCCAGCATTATCGTTGTCCTGGCTTGGATATTGATCCATTCCAAGTCCGGTATCGCTAATGGTGCGCTGCGGTGGCAGCTCGTGGCGGTGACGATAGCGGCACTGTTGAGCGCTGTCGTTGTTCTTCCCTTGCTGGAATGGGGGCAACTGTCGCCTCGCAAGAGCGGTCTTGGTTTGGGTGAAGCGTTGATGTGGAGCTCCAACTGGTACGATTTTGTGTGCATGCTGTTTGTCCAGCCGTTCGGCGATCTGCAGATGATCGGCAATCCCCTCCTGCCGCTGGTAACTACGCGACAACTGTTTCTGCCGTTCACTCCTAACAACTACATAGGTCCGGTCGTGTTGACGTTGGCGATGTGGGGCATGTTCGATCGCAGTTGGCGGCACCGGTGGAGCGTCATCGCTGCTCTAACGATCTCCTTGATCATGAGCTTGGGAGAGTACACTCCGATTGTGCCGTTTCTGTTCACCCATATAAAGGCGCTTTCTGTATTCAGGTTCCCAATTAAGTGGCTGATCTTCTTGATTTTCGCCATAGCCGCGTTGGCTGCTCGGGGAATCTACTTGCTGCAACAAAAACAGTTGTCGCGTCTTTCTCTCCGCACCGCATGTGGTGTATGGATTGGGGGAACTCTAGGGGGCGCTGGACTGTGGCTGTTCGGTAATGCCAGGCAGCCGTTTTTGTGGTCGAAACCGACCTTGACGCCCATGGCCGAGAGTTTACTGGGAAGCGCCATAGTACCTGGCTGTTTGATCGGGCTGGCTGTTTGTGCGCTTGCGGTTTTAGGGATGCGCGGTACTCTCTCGTTCAAGCGAGCGGTGTTTCTGATTGGGGCTGGCGTTCCCGTAAGCCTTTTGCTTGCGGCCGCGGCAACAGCGCAAAAGACCGTCGCTTATGGGTACTTCCATAGCCGCTCCTGCGTTTTCGACAAGTGGCGGGAGGTGACCGCCGGGGGCAGTGATGGCCGGCGACTGGCAACCATGTTCTTCGATCCCGTATCTTTTCCCGATGGTGCGCTCAACCTGCCTTCCACCGATAAGACAATCGCCTTTTTCAGATATTGCCGAGAGTTGATGCTTCCCAACACCAACGTGTCACGCCGCGTCCCCGAGACTTTCGGTTACGAGGCGGGGGCGTCCAAATTCTACATTGATACTTTTCTTGCTGCCGTTCACAAGTCTGCCATCTCAGTGCAGATCAGAAAGGACGGGCGCAAAGAGGAGGTTGAAGGCGATCTGCCGCTGTCTCGAATCTGTCGGGCCACTGCCACTAACTGGATAGTGACTCAGATTCATCAAGACAACGGTAAGAGGATTCAATCTCTCGACTCACGCTACTTCGCTCCGCTAATGCAGAATGCTCCCAAGAACGTGCAAATCTACCAGGTGAAAAATCCTTTGCCTCGGGCGTATTTCGCGGCAAACTGGAAATGGACCGACGACCAAGACGAGGTCAAACGGGCGTTTAGTAAAAGCGGCTCGATGTTCGATCCCGGCGTCGATACCTTCATCAATCGCCAGTTTGCCAGCGGCCATTTACCCAACAGCATGGCTGACCCGTTCGCCCCAAAACTTGCCGCACCGCCCACAGTGGCACCGCCGAGACAAGAGCCATTACCTGATGGGGCTGCCACCGTGTCGATATTACAGGATCGACCGGAGCACGTCTCTGTCTCTGTTCGAACGGTGCGACCGGGATTCGTGATTCTTGCCGATCGTTTCTATCCTGGATGGCAGGCGCTTGTCGATTCGGTGCCGCGGTTGATTTACCAGGCCAATGTGGAGGCGCGAGCGGTGTATGTGCCGGCCGGCGCCCATTTGATCGAGTTCAATTATCAACCGGATAGCCTCAGAACAGGCTATTTGCTTACATCGCTCGGAATGATGTTCTGCCTCTTCTTGCTGGCAAGTTCTCTATGGCCTTTCATCTACCGATCGATCAAAGCGATGGCTGGACAAGCATCCGACTAGACGGTTGCCTTATTCCGTGAGTTGATCGGGTTCGGCTTGATAGACTTGCCAGTTGCCCGACACCAGCCCTTCGACGCAGCGCAGCAGATGATCTGCTTCCTGCTCTCGGTGAGAGGAGCGCAACAGGGTCGCGTAGCTTTGCAGAACGTTCAAGGCGTCCTGGTCGTACTTGCTTTGCTTGGTCTTAATGGCGATGGCGCGTTTGTAATGTTCTTCCGCTTGGGCCAGCTTTTCTTGGGCGTGAAAAATGTAGGCAACATTGCCTGCTACTCGTGCGGTCTCTTCATGCTTTTCGCCGTAAACACCTTCGTAGGTGCGGAGCGCATTAACCGCAAACGGCTCGGCACGGGCGAATTGGCCTTGGGCGTAATACAGCTCTGCCAGCTTGAGAAGAGTGTTTGCTGAAGTCAAGGCATTCTTGGCACCGGAGCTGCCCAGCGCCTCTGCCAGTCTCAGCAGAAGGTCTTCGGCATCTTTGTACTTCGCCTGGCGCAGGAGAACGTCGCTCAGGTTAGTTGCCGTTTCAGTGACTTGACTGGAGCCAGGCCCGAACGCTT
>Ga0206829_10044_pt1 | contig 48331 bp, 50 predicted proteins | sample Alteio_BWOrgCont_75_FD_152862 | JGI IMG/M metagenome (GOLD analysis project Ga0206829, IMG submission 152862) | Enriched cells from forest soil in Barre Woods Harvard Forest LTER site, Petersham, Massachusetts, United States -... | ecosystem: Environmental > Terrestrial > Soil > Temperate forest >... | reverse complement strand
TCCACACATAAAAAGGGTCTTCCACATAACCAAAAAAGCTGCACAAAAAAAACAGCATCATGACAAACGGCAATATATAAATGTAATAATTGCCCGATACAATGCCCACAACAAGCAACAACACATACACCAGGTAAAATCCCGAGAAAGCCCTGAAACCATAGTTGAACTCAAATCCATACTTAATATATGGCGAGCGCAACGTTATAGCTTGTGGTTTTGATAAGCTGATGTTAAATACAGAATAAGGTGCAACTACAAGCCCCAGCAATAATGCTTGCAGGTACGCCTTAAAACAGACCAATGCAATAAGAAAAGGGAGAATAATAAGATAGTTTTCTGCAAGCTTCGCCGGTATATATTGGTTTCCTGCCTTTTCTTTCAAAAAATGATTTGAGGCCACATTTTGCATTTGCAGCAGCGCCAGTAAACCCACTGCAGCATATACCCATTCTGCATGTGGGGCCTTTACAAAAACAATATAGGAGAACAACCCAAAGAAAAAAACAGACAACAGTATCCCTATTAACGGGTGAATACTGTTGAAACTGAAGAAACGCCAGAACTGTTTTAAACGGAGGGTCACATAGTACCAGGCCATAATCTTTTAACGTAAAATATGATGGAAAATTATAGCAATATTTTGCACTTGCAAACTTGCATTATATTTTACCAATCCTACTTACCATCTTAATATATAAACTAAATTAGCAGGTGCTGTATTTAACAATGCACCAAATGCATGAGCAAACAACCTGCAAAGCTATGGTGGGGACAACCCCAAAATTTTAATGATCGGAAAAACGAGCGAAAAATAAGCTGGCTCGAGTTGTTTTATGATTTAGTTTATGTGGCAGCTATTAGTCAGCTAACTCATCAGATAGCTACACATCCCACCTGGCAAACAATGGGTTATTCATTTCTAATATTCTGCTTGGTATTTTGGTCGTGGGTAAATGGCAGTCAATATTACGACCTGCATGGCGGCGATAGTATTCGCACAAGGATATATACTTTTTTGCAGATGTTAGCAATAGCAGCAGTTGCTATTACCATCCCAGATGTTTTTGAAGGTAATCAGTATGGTTTTGCAATTACGTTTGCCATTATACAGTTTTTAATTACATACCTCTGGTGGAGCGTTGGCTTGTATGATCCATCACACAGGGTTTTCAATAAATTTTACACTATAAATTATAGCATTGCTTTTATACTATTGATCATTTCTGTCTTTACAAATCAGCAAACAAGTATTATCCTATGGATAGCAACTCTTATCTTGAATTTAACAGCGCCGCTAATAGCAACCCAAACAGTAGTGACTGTACTGAAAGAGAGGGGACAGGTATTTTCTGCATCTGCAACGATTGTTGAGCGTTTTGGTCAGTTTACAATTATTGTACTCACAGAAAGTATCTTAAGCACAGTAGGAGGAGTTGCAGAATTGAAAAACAGGCATCTGGATGTGTGGATAGTTTTCATATTAGGGATACTAATAGCCTTTCTACTCTGGAGCCTTTATTTTGATATGACCAGCGAGCAGCAAACTAAAAAAGGATATGCTTATTATCAATGGCTTGTTTTTTTGCATTTCCCGCTATTAGCTGGCCTTAGCGTATTAGGGGCCTGCCTTAGAGTTTGCATAACAAGCCTGGCTTCAGGGATTTCATCGGAAACGCAATGGATGTTTTGCATTTCATTGGCAACCATATTACTGATGATCAACGGCATCACCAAAATAATGGAAGAAGATGAAGATGATCGTAACTATATAAGGCCCGTTTCCCGTATGCTTTGGTTAATATCAATATTTATACTCATCATCCCTATGTTTGGCAACTACCTCACCAGTTTCAGCTTCCTGGCCCTTATAGCCATAATCTTATTTATTCCTGTTTTTATTGGCATAAGAAGCTGGGTACTATTTACTTTTTTCAGTAAAGGTTAGTTTTTAACATTCAGGTACTTAAATAGAGTCATCAATTCAACGTAACGGTTGTGATGCAGACATCCTCTATCGTCTCTTTTCACACCCAACGCCTATATATGGCTGTGCAACATTTGATGTATGTAGATAGTATATAGAGATAAGGGAATTAAGCTTAGCAGCATTTTTCTTTTCTCTATATCATGAAAAAGCATGCTGGAAAAAGAATAGACATATATATTTTCAATTGCATTTTTTACAGCTGGGTTACCTTTTTTATATAGCTTTTCCGCAACTGCCATACACTGTTTTACAGCGCCAAAGTTTTCTTCTTCCATTTTACCATGTGCATGATCTCGCAGTGCATTTACAGTACTATGTACAATACTACAGTTCTCATTGTCAAAAATCTTACCAGACAGTTCAGGTATTTCCTGCTCAACTATTTGTGGTAATTCATTGTCGTTTATCATTGCCATGATATTTTAAACAAAACTATTAAAACTCTGTGCCAATAAATCAATATATCCCAACTTTTGTGATTGCTTTAAAGGCCTGTAATTAAACAACGGCCTGATAACCTCTTATAAAATCAGTAACCAGGTAGGCTATCAGTTTCGCATTATACAAGTCTTCTACAGTCTCAATTTTCGCAGCTCCTTCTGGTAGGTGCAGGTAAGCGGCATTTCCAGCCATGGCACATTGTGTTATATACTGCCGTGCTTGTAGTGTGGTAAGGCCGCAGGGCGTAGCTGCACTGCTCAGTACCCGCTCTATACAGTCAAGATCAAGCTCTATACCTCTTGCTGTTCGGCCAGTATGTTTCAACGCATCATGCACACTTTGCAGGAACGTTTGTTCCTCCCTCAGGAAAATCCCCTCATAGGTGCTGTAGTAAATATCGTGATCTGCTTCCAGCGCATCCATAATATACTGGCTATTGTAGTTTTCATGTAGCCCCACAATGGCATATTTATGTAAGTAACCCTTTCTTTTTGCATAGTGAAATCCATTGCCACTGTGCCTGCCTTCCATCATACGGTAGTCACTGTGTGCATCCAGATTAATGCAGTTAATCTTTTGTCCCTTCACAGTACTTACAGCTTGCAGCAGCGGATAAGCATTGTTATGTCCGCCACCAACTACTATAGGCACCTTCCCGGCAGTCACTATTTTCTGTATCATGGCCGATACTGCTTCATCTATATGCACCACAACTTGCCTCAGGGTGTTTACATCAGCATTGTTGGTTTCATCCATTAGTTCCCTAAAGTCAAAAGCACCAAGCACCAGCAAATCTTTTCCTTGCAATTTTTTCGTATCCTGTACATTCAAAATAGCGCGCAAAGCGGGTTCCCACATGGTATATGTCCCGCCCCTGCCGTAATTGGCCCGTACTCCTATATCTTCAGGTATGCCCAGTAGTACAAACCTGGCATTACTGTTATATAATTCTTCCTCCCAGTTATATTCATGTACAGTTTGTACGTGCTCACCAAGCTTGGTTTCACCCAACCGTTTGCTTATCAGCCCATCCACATATGTACGCCCTGCTATTTGAAAAGGGATCATTTAATTTGGTTTTAACCTGCTTATTTAGTTGAAAGTCAAAAGTAAAACGTTATTATAAACTACCTGTTACCTTTCGTCTCTCTTTCAACTTGCTATCTTTGCCTTTCTAGTAAAAAGCTCATTACTTATTACCCCACACCGCTAATTTCTCTTTCAACACATCCAGTGGCAGGCAACCGTCTTTCAGTACCTGGTTATGAAAATCAGCAATATTAAACTTACCCTGCAATTGTGTTTCATATTTTTTACGCTCTGCACTTATGGTCATCTGCCCTATTTTATAGGATAATGCCTGCCCCGGTATAGCCATATATCTTTCTATTTCAGCTGCAGCTTCTGGTACCGTTATGCGCTCATGGGTCACCATATACGTAATAGCGTCTTCCCTTGTCATTCCCTTATCATGTATGCTCACATCTACCACCAGTCTTATAGCGCGGTGTATAGCATCGCTCAGGTGGCCAAAATACTGGTACGGATTATCATACATTCCCATTTCCTTGCCAAGCGTTTCAGCATACAGTGCCCAGCCTTCACCATAAGCGCCATACCACAAAAACCGGCGAAACTTAGGCAGGTCTTTATTTTCTTGCTGTATAGATATTTGGTAGTGATGCCCCGGTATAGCCTCATGCAAAAACAAGGTCACCATACCTACGGCATTAAATTTTTTAGCATCCAGCACAGGCACGTAAAATATCCCCGGTCTTGTCCCGTCTTCCGATGGCTGGTTATATTCTGCACTGGCAGATGCCGCTCTGAATGCCTCAGTTTGCCGTATAGTGAATGGCGACTTGGGCACATGGCTAAACAGTTTTTTCAGTTGTGGTTCTTCCTGGGCCTTTATATGCCAGAAGCTGTCTATCACGTCTTGCGCTGTAGCAAAAGGGAAAAATTGCTTGTCCTTATTCAGATATTCAAAAAACGCCTTCATATCGCCTTTAAAACCCACCTGCTCTTTCACCTTGTTCATTTCTCCTTCCAGCCTCGCTACTTCATTCAGTCCAATGTGGTAAATGCTATCAGCACTCAGACTAGTTGTTGTCCAATACTTGATGCAATATTTGTAGTACTCAGCTCCACCCGGCAATGCACTCATACCGCTTGTGCTCCTCGACTTTGGTAAGTACTCCTGCTCCATAAAGTCGTACAGCTTTTTATAATTGGGTATTACTATACTGTCTATAGCCCTTGTGTATGCCGTAGTCAGTTGTTGTTTTTTTGCAGTGCCAAAACTGTCCGGTATAGCCTTTACAGGCGCATAAAATATGCTCTCGGTATCATTTTTCACCACCATAGCCTTTAGCTGTGGTAGTATTTTCACCACAAGTGTACGCGGCAGTACCCACCCCGTCTGCATACCCTTACGCATATTGGCAATAGCAGTATCTGTCCATGCAGGGAACACAGCCAGCCGCTTCAGAAAATTATTATAGTCTTTTACAGTTTTAAAGGGTTGGTTGCCTTTTCCGCTGCCCAGCAATGGCAGGTCCAGCGTAGGCGACCAAAACTGGTTAATAGGCATATTTTGCACAGGGTATTTATAACCTTCCAGGTCCATCTGCATTTCATATACAAACAGTCGGTAGCTGATCATATCGTTTTCGCTAAGTCCCGTGGTATCTATGGCTTGTACTTTCCCCAGGTATCCTGCGTAAAAACGCTTGGCGCTATCTATAAAGTCCTGGCCAATGGTTATGGTCATTCGGTCGTTGTACCTGTTGTCACCACTTGCGGTAGCTTCCAGCGGAAACAGCTGCATACGCCGCTCCCAGTACTCATCATATATCTGTGCCAGTTGCTTACCGGCGGGTTCAGCAGCGGTATGTTGTTTATTATTGCAAGCAATTAATACAGAACAGAGCGACAGGGCAACTAAAACTTTTTTCATGAGTTTGATTTGTGTAAAGAAAACAGATAACCGCTACAATAAAGTACCCTTTACAGGGGGAAGTTACAAATTTGATGAAAGCTGGGCTAAATCCACACTTTTTCTCAAAATTGATTTTACTTATTATCATATCACTTATCTAAAACATAGTTGCATTAACTTTGATAAAAAATAAAAAATCATTCTAAATGTATCCCATAGAATTAGTTGCCCCGATGAAGGCTGAATTGACGAGCCGTGGTTTTGAAGAATTGCGTACACCAGAAGAAGTTGACGTTGCAATACATAAAACAGGCACTACCCTGCTGGTTATCAATTCAGTATGTGGTTGCTCTGCAGGCACAGCACGTCCTGGTGTGCTTATGGCGGTACATAACGCTACTAAGAAACCCGACCATCTTGCCACCAGTTTCGCTGGTTACGATGTAGATGCAGTAAAGCAGGCCCGCAACTATCTGCTTCCTTATCCGCCATCTTCACCATCTATAGTATTGTTGAAAGATGGCAAAGTAGTGCACATGATCGAGCGCCACATGATTGAAGGTCGCCCTGCACAAATGATCGCAGCCAACCTGTTACAAGCTTTCGATACTTATTGCTCTTAACATAGTTTTGGTTTTGTTGAATAAAGAAGGCTCCCGAAATGGAGCCTTCTTTTATTTAAGCTGCTATTGAACATCTGTTTTCTCAAGTCTTATGCAGAACACAGTCCAAACTACTTTGCCCCCTTTGGTTTCATATCCTCAGCCAGCCTGTACTTCATAGCAAACAACACAAGACCCGTTTTCGACTTTATATTAAACTTGTCAAACAGCGATTCCCTGTAACCGTCTATCGTCCGGCGGTGTACCTTCAGAATATCTGCCATCTGCTCGTAAGTATATTCCTGTTCATCGCACACCATCTGCAGGAACAACTTTTCCCGCTCAGTTATCTTATCCAGTATCATTTGCCGCTCATCCTTCCTGCTGGCACGTTCAGTAGCCAGCAGCGCGTTCGACAATAATTCATTATGATAATAACCCGTGCTCACAATATCATCAATAGCTCGCTTCAGTATTTCTGCTGTGCAGGTCTTAGGCAGGTAGCCCCTCACCCCCAGCCTGAACAGTTCTATGATCGTCTGGTCTGTAGTATCCAGCGTCAGTATCAACACCGGGTGTTTTATCTCATGTTCCTTCAGCCATGCAGCCGTCACTTTTCCGTCCATTACAGGCATGGCAACATCCAGTAATATCACATCCGGTTCTGTGGGTAAAGGCAGGCTGTTCACAAAGTGTTTACCATTGTCATACTCCGCCGTCACCGTATAGTTGCCCAGGCGCTCAATAAGCTGCTTTAGCCCGTTGCGCACAACTGTATGGTCATCAACAAGAACTATATTGTATTGTTTCGGCATAACAAAGAGTATATTATAAAAACCAGATAAATTACCCTAAAGTAAATATACTCCCTTTCCCTTTTTCTGTATTTATTTTTATATTAAGATTTGCCAGTGCCGCACGCTTCATCATATTCCTTAAACCCGACCCACCGCCAGTTTGCAGTGTACCCTCCAGGTCAAACCCATTCCCATCATCCCTTACTACCAGCCCAAACTCGCCCCTACCCTTCAGTTCTACGTAAATATTCTGGGCCTCAGCATGCTTCATAGCATTGTTCAGTATCTCCTGGAACATTCTGTACGTCATCAGCTTCTGGTCTTTGCCAAGGTCAGGCTCAGTATCATCATGCTGCCAATGTATCTCAAACCTGTTCAGCTGTTGCATCCGGTATATCTCCATCTGCATGGTGTTCACCAGGCCATTCTGTTCCAGCACATCGCTGTTCAGGCTCTTGCCCAGCAGCTTCACCTGCGTTATCGTATCCCCAAGCGTCTCATGCAGCGGTTTCAGCATATCAGTAAGTTCCGGCATATCCATTCTGCTATGCTCCATCTGTAGATGCATAGTAGTCAGCAGTTGTCCTATATTGTCATGCAGCTCTCGGGCCACATGCACTAGCACCTGTTCTTGCACCTCACCCTCCACCTGCCGCAGTTCCTTCTCATAGTCTGCTTGAAGAGCTGCAATATTAGCTAGTTGTCGCAATCGGTTTCGATAGGAAAAAAAAATGAGTGAAAGAATTGCCAAAGCAATTAATATAATAGCAATTGTAGAAAAAATAATTCCAACTATTATATTCCTTTCCATAATTGGCTATTATATCGTCTCCTACTACACAAAAAACTTATTGTAATTAACAAATACCAGACATCTGTAAGACAATAATTAATATTATATATTTTCGACGCCTTGAAACCAATAAGGTTTTTCAAAATGTACGGAAGAAAAGAAAACAATGGAATTACGCTACAATAGTAAATCATAGTAATAGCACAAATGAATATCATTATTTTATTTTCATTATAACTTTTTCCAAAAAATAAGTGTACTAATCCAATAAAATATGTAAATACCATAATTATGCAAAAAACCACATAGGCATATACCGAAAAATCTGCAACCGAAGTCATGATAATAGAGACAATCCATGTCGACAAAAAAAGAAAGGTACAAATAGCAAAATAGAAAGTGCGTATTTTATTAGGGAATAAGTTATATGCAACAGCTATCAATAAAAAAAAGTCAACAACCATAAATAAATTGAATATCTGTGCATTATAGTACTTTATTTTATTGGCTAAAACTTCTGTAAATGCTACTAAAATAAACCGTATTACAAATAATTGCAAATTTTGTGATAAATATTGCCAGCTAATAAAACCCGCAATAACAGGAAGAGTAGTAAAAAAACAGATAATATTAATAGAATTGAGCCCCATGTTAATACTTGGCTCAATTTATAACATTCAATATGATATACAAAAATAAAGGCCGCTAAATAGCAGCCATTTATAATAATTTACATATCATTTTAATACGTAAGAAAATTTACGACAATATCCATTTTGTTCAAACTATAAGAAAAAGTTTGATAAAATCACTCCGAGGTCTGATGGCCAATAATATACGCCGCAATTCGGCGGGCAGAGACTTTGATAGTCACAAGACTTATTCCTAAAATTACCTGCAATTACAGAACCGTCATCCAATAGATCTGTACCCATATAATTCATATTAACTGCTATACCATGGGGAAATGTAACATTAGACCTGATAACCACAGGAGGGGGCATAGCACCGCTCATCGCATCTGAATAATCAGAAGAAATTGATGAAAATATAACACGCATATCATTATCATTCCTCGCTGCGCCACTATCATCATTGCTATTATTATCATGCATTTCCTGTATTTCACGCCAAGGCATTATACATGCTTTAACATTATTAATTTGATCTAACCAATGGAAATTTACCCCATCAGATGAATATTGTACTGCACCAAAATAATCCGTACCCAAAGGATAACCGTTAGTTATAACGATTTGGTCAGATTCTGTATAAGGATCACTTCCGCCGCTTACTGTAATATCAATATAATTGTTTACTAAAGCTATAACAGAAGAGCTTGTTATGACGTTACCTGTAGGAAAGTTAATTGGCATTGATTTTAACCCACAAAATTGAGCTGTCAAAAACCATTGGTTATTATTCGTGTCGTATCTGTGAATTAGAAAAACGCCAAGATTAACAAAAGATATTCCTATATTATTTTTAATAAAATTGTCTGCTGCATTGTAAAAGTCTGTCCATGGTATATAAACAGGGTAAAAGTCTCCTGGAGATGCGTCAGTTTTATAATGTTGTGTGAAAATTGTCTTTGCATTTACCAATGAGCTTTGGTTTAAAACCAACACTCCGCTTATCAAAAAAAATAAGCGTTGTAAATCCGCTGCTTCAATCAGATCACCGAGTTTTGAATCAAGTAATAACTGGATGATCTGATCTGTTGTCAACCCTTCTGTATTCCGATCTTGAATTTTTTTAAAATACTGCTGCAATAAATAGTTTTTTGTCATAACAATTTGAGTTTTAGTTTGACATGCAAGATGCAACTTTATTATATTTTTTTATGAGAGGTATTTTACCCCTTATTAAATGTGAAAAATACGGTCGGGAATGTGCATTTTTTCACCTTAATTCGATAATGCTCCCAAACATTTATTCATTTTCATAAAATCCAGCTATTAGCATCGTTTCCGACTTTGTGTTGTTCAAGGTCTTAGAATTATCATAAAAAGGCAGTGAAAAAGAAAACACGTGTAAACTCACGTCCTTTCCCTGCACCATTTCACCTTTTCCTCCACCTGTATGTTTTTCAGCTTTGTGTCAGGATATTTCCTGACCCGGTATGCCGAAAACGGGAATTAGAGTAGGCAAAAAAAAAATTATGAAACACACAATTGAAGTAGATGCAAAAACTGCATGGCAAAACACTGGGATAAAATGCCGTGCAAATCAGAAAATTAAAATTGTAGCAAATCACGATTCAAAATGGACCGCGAATCCCGCCACAGGCAAGTATGGTGCGGCAGGTATTAATATTGTCGCAAAACCATACTACTGTTTACCTGGTGCACATGAGGGCGCGTTAGTGGGCAATTTTATGGGTGAACATCATTCACATCCGTTTAGTGTGAGTACACATTATGAAGGCCAGGTGCCTTTTGATTGTGAATTACACCTTTCTATTAATGATGATGTACCAGGTCACTATGGTGCTGGGTTCAAAGACAATGAAGGTTTCATGAAGGTAGAAATTGAACTTTTATAACAAACAATCCAGATGCCAAATTCATTTTTAGTATAAGCAATTTAAATTAAAATTCTATGGTAGAAAAAACAAAAAAAGAAATTTTAGACTTATTTAAAAATCAGCGAGAACTGCCACTACACTTAAAAGACGCACTACTACAATCACTAAAGAATGGAGAACCTTCAATTTTTGGTGACCCAAATTATTTGTGTTGCGATTTAGGTGTCGATGCTACTGATTCAGGAAGGTATCAGTGCATCACATTTTCCGACTGTAGCGCTTTAGGAGGATCTGCTGCTCCCGATAAATCTTATTGCCCCGGAGAAACAAATTGCAATACGGCCAATTAAACGATTAAATTTTTTTAAAAATTAAACTAAACAACATGCCTGAACAAACAATTTACGGACCTCCAATTACAACAGAGGATTTACACAACAGAAGTATTATGGGTGCATATGATCCAGCGGTCTATGGCGAATATGCTAACTCATGGTTCAAACATTATACATTAAGTGTAACTGCACCAGCTGGCTGGACTTTTACTAGAGCGCCATCAGTACATTTGGTCGGGCCAGGATCAAATGTAAGTGCCGGAGATGCTCAAGCTGGCTTTAATTGGAACAGTTTTCCAGCAGCACATGATCGCTTTTTTATTATTCAACAAACACCTACATTTATTCAATGTACGTGTTGGGCAGGTTCTCATTCAATGATAATCAATTTGGCTTGCGATGCAACTCATCCTTAATGGTTTGCACCGATGTAACTCGTCCACTTTTAAAAATAATCCCGATTGCTGTTAGTAATCGGGATTTTTGTTGCGTGTTAGACCTTGATATAAGCTGTTGATAGGAAATCCTGCTAAACCTAATCTTCTTCAAGCTTCGTCGAATCAATTTGATATTTTATCACAGTGGTCATCCTTAATCTTAATCTATGCATTTCAATATTCACCACTTCCTCGCTCTCCCAAGCAAACTATACATCCAGCAGCCCGCGCAAAACCCCACAAACGATTCTAAGAACGCAACACAAAAAAGCACTAGGCTCAGCCCCAATGCCACAGGTTCCCATTGCCAAAAAGAACAACCAAGTATCAGCACCGTAAATACGTAAATACAAAGCCTGTCCTCGCAACAAAACGTTTAGGTACAACAAAAAAATTATCCCACACATAAACCACCGGGCATAAATTTATCCGCAATCCCCATTACTTTTACCGCATGAAAATTTTTATCATCGGCGCTTCCGGGTTGGTCGGCGGCAATTGTCAAAAACACTTTACAGAAATGGGCTGCGAGGTTAAGGGATCTTATTTCTCATACGCAACCGACGACACTGTATTTTACAACACACTCGATACCACTCATCCCGGTAACTTCGATATCATCAGTTATGCACCCGATGTCATTGTGCATTGCGGTGCGCTCACTCACGTTGACTATTGCGAAACGCACCCCGAAGAGAGCTACCAGAAAACAGTACAGAGCACCATAAATGTAATTGCGGTGGCACGCCAATGCAATGCCCGTCTGGTGTATATTTCTACCGATTATGTTTTTGATGGCAAAGAAGGTCCTTATCGCGAAGAAGATGCCGTGAACCCAATAAGCGTTTATGCTGATCATAAGCTAGAGGCCGAACGTAAAGCATTACATGATATAGACAACACATTGGTGCTGCGTGTCACAAATGTATATGGCAATGAAGTGCGTGGGAAAAACTTTGTAGCGCGCATTGTTGATCAATGCTTGAACAATCAAAAGCTCACACTAAAACTCCCTTACGATCAGTATGCCTCCCCCGCTAACGCCTGGGATATTGCACGTGCCATGTATGTACTACTTAAAGACGGCAAAACAGGTATCTATCACATAGGCAGCACAGATTATCTCAACCGTGTAGAGCTTGCGCTCCGCGTACTGCAATACTTCCCTAATGCGGAGTACGATCTTATACCTTTAAGTACCGCCGAGTTAAATCAGCCTGCAGCTAGGCCATTATTAGGTGGTTTTGTAAAAATGAAATTCAGCAATGAGTACCCTGAGTTTCTTTTTGGGAATATCGATTCTTACATGCAGGAAGTAATGCGCAACAAATAACCTTCATCAGTACCTTTTTAAAATAAAAAGTCCCGGCTTAGTGTCTAAGCCGGGAAAGGACTGTACTTACTAACCCATCGTTAGCAAGGCAAATATCTGAAAAAGGTTTGGGATATGAAAATTAAATTTGCAGTTAGATATTAAATACATTAAACATTCCCTCATTCTTACACTTGTCGTCTTTTAGTCATACTGCAAAACACAGAAAACGACATTTTGTCATTTAAAAATTAATAAAACTGCCAAATATGACATAAAATCCAACTGGCTTATCGTTTGCATAGTCTATTTCAAATCTTAAAAACAAAAAAGACTATGTATACCACAAGAAGAAATTTCAGCATCGACCCACGCGCCTTTGGCGGATTAATTGAAAACGTATTCCAGGGCGCTAATCGCCATCACGAAGAAGCAAATGTTTATCTGGCTCCAGTAAATATTCACGAAACAGATAATAATTATGAAGTACACCTTATAGCCCCGGGCCTTAAGAAAGAGGATTTTAAAATAAACCTCGACCAGAACATCCTCAACATCTCTTATGAACACAAAGATGAAAATAAGGAACAGGCCGAAGGCAAATGGTTACGCAGCGAGTATCGTACACGCTCTTTCAAACGCAGCTTTACGCTTAATGAAAAGATAGATGCCACTGCTATCGCAGCCAAATACAACGATGGTATCCTGGTTGTTACCTTGCCTAAAAAAGAAGTAGAAGAACCAACAGCAAAAGAAATAACTGTAGGCTAAATCATTAGATTGGTTTAAGATTGGTAGATTGGAAATGATGAAAGACAAAGGGACGATGCTCAACACATCGTCCCTTTTTGTTATAACCTACAATGTCTTTTGAAAAGACGTTGATTCTCTACTTTATATAACCCAGTATCTTCAACATACTCTGCGGGCTTTGCTCCTTAGCATATAGCCAGTCTTCAAGCTCTCCTTCTTTGTTATACTCAACTACCACATGCTTGGGCGATGGTATCATGCAGTGCTTTATACCACCATAACCTGCAAGCTGATCCTGGTAAGCCCCTGTGTGGAAGAAGCCTATATATAACGGCTCATGCGGTGTCGCTTTATCTTTCTCCGTTTTTTCCCAATCTGCTTTTTCTTTATCCAGCTTAGGTAAAAACACAGCATTTATATGCTCTTCCGATGTATAGAAATCATGACTGTCACATGTAAGCCCACCAAGGTGCACTTCCATATATTCTTTATCCCACTTATTTATGGGTAGCATTAAAAATTTCTCACCAATACCCCATGTGTCTGGCAGTGTAGTTATGAAAGAACTGTCTATCATATACCAGATCTCCCTGTCGTTCTGCATCTTTTCATCCAGCACGCTATACACTACAGCGCCGGCCTCACCTACCGTAAACGATCCAAACTCTGTGTATATATTTGGGGTATCTACTTTATTACGCTTACATACTTTCTTAATCGTCGATACGATCTCGTTGATCATGTATGTATAGTCATAATCAAACCCAAGAGAATGCTTAATAGGTAAGCCACCACCTATATTCAGCCCATCCAGTTCAGGACAAACTTTCTTAAGCTGGCAATAAAGGTTCAATACTTTGTTCAGCTCACTCCAGTAATACACATCATCCTTTATGCCTTTGTTCATAAAGAAGTGCAGCATCTTTAACTGAAAGCGGTCATTACCTTTTATTTTATCTACATAAAATTCCAGCACATCACGGCTGCGTATGCCCAGGCGCGAGGTATAAAAATCAAAAGACGGCTCTTCTTCGCTCGCTATTCGTATCCCTATGTTTATAGGCCCCTTACTGCGAATGAATTTTTGATAATCTTCAAATTCAGTTTTATTATCTAGTATAGGTATGGTGTTCTTAAAACCATCATTGATTAAACGGGCTATAGAACGTGTATAAGCTTTGGTTTTAAAACCATTGCATATAATAGATATATCTTTGTTGATCTTCTTTTTCTTATAAAGCTCTTTTATGATCTCTATATCATACGTAAAAGAAGTTTCCAGGTGCACTCCGTGCTTCAAAGTTTCTTCAACAATAAATGAAAAGTGAGCACTTTTGGTACAATAGCAATAGAAATATTCACCATCATACTTGTTCTTACGGATAGCATTGGCAAACAATTGTTTTGCCTTGTTTATCTGCATACCTATCTTAGGCAAGAAGGTTAGTTTGAACGGTGTACCGTACTTATCAATGAGGTGTTTCATGTCCACCCCGTTGAAGCGGAGATAATTGTCTTCTACATCAAAACCTTCTTGTGGAAAATGGAAGGTCTGGTGGACGAGGTCACTATATTTATTATCCATCTAAAGATTAAAAAAACAAAGAATTAAATTATTTTTTTAAAAAGCAAACAAAAGTAATTAATTGTAAGGAACATTGATAAAAAACTTCCAATACCGGAAAGATTAGATTTGCGCTAAGTTTGCGCACTAAAAATAGCTTATAAGCATATGAGGAAAGCGCTGATACAAATGCACATTGCGGTACTGCTATGGGGCTTTACCGGGGTACTGGGTCGCGCTATTACGCTCGATGCCCCCGTGTTGGTTTGGTACCGTATGTTGCTCACTGCGCTGTTCATGGTTGTTATACTTTTCTATCGGCGCCAGTGGGTGCATATAAAAACCCGTCACATACTACAGTTGGTATTGGTAGGTTGTCTCATGGCGTTGCACTGGGTTGCCTTTTACGGTGCTATCAAATTTGCAAACATATCTATTGCGTTGGTATGCCTTTCTACCGCTAGCATATTCACTTCGCTTATCGATCCTCTGGTAAATAAAGGAAAATACGATCTTGGAGAAGTATTGCTTGGCCTGCTGGCACTGGCAGGTGTATACCTCATTTATCAGTTCCAGCAAGTATATGGTTGGGGTATTGCGTTTGGTGTTATCGCCGCCATTCTTAGTTCTGTCTTTACAGTACTCAATAAAAAGATAGCCAATGAATACCCTGCCCGTACAATGGTTTTTTATGAAATGGCGGCGGGATGGCTTTTCCTCACTGCACTTTCCCCGTTTGTTCTCCATGCATTACCAGGAATGAACTTATTGCCCAGGCAAATGAGCTTAACTAATTTATGGGCTAACTTTCCCAATGGCCTTACCGTTACCAATAACGATTGGATTTGGCTGGTGTTAATGAGCCTCTGCTGCACAGTATGGGCACAATCATTGGCGCTGAACGCCCTCAAAAAACTGTCTTCTTTCACAGCTACATTGTCTGTAAACCTTGAGCCTGTTTATGGCATATTACTTGCATTCTGGGTCTTTGGTGAGAACAAAGAGATCATTTTCATGAATGGTACACACGATCTCAATAAGGGTTTCCTAGGCGGCATGGCACTCATATTGTTATCTGTAGCATTACAGATGGCACGAATGCTCAAACCCACTGGCACATCTCCCGGCTATATAAAAGAAAAAGGTGGAATCGATTAATGACGCTTGCCTTTCGATTTTGTCGATGTGCTGTTAGACGGCATATAAGTACCTCCGGATGGTATGTTGGCGCCGCTGATATGCAAAACTTTGGGCAATACTGCTGCATTTGAATAAATATAAACCTCAGTTTTAAACGACCCATTATCTCCATGTGCCTCGTAGATAAGAGTTAGGTACGCCGACTTACCAGGTTTCAACCGCTTAGAAGACCATTTAAATTGCATATTCTTCATATCGCATTTTACATCAGATATGGTCAGTATTTCTTTCCCGGTATTCTTAAATTCAAGCTGATTATCTATAGAGCTTCCCAATGGTATTACCCCAATATCATAAACCGAATCAAATGTCACAAATTCTAATTGAGGCCCCGCAACTGCTAATGTATTCTTAGATACATCCTGGGCAAAACTGATCCCGCACAAAAATGAAAACAAACAAACGATAAAAAATGATTTTTTCATGAAACAGCTAATGAAGGCCTTTAGATTTAAATGATATGCCATGTAAGACTTTCGTAACATCACATAGTTACAAAATACAATTTTAAATGTATCAGCAACTCTTCCGTTATATATCTCCACTCCAGACCATCTCTCTTACCACCACCAAACAAATTTTATATTTCACTACATTTATAACGTGGTGCAATTTTTGAATAACCTGATACATTCGGGATATCAAACTAAATACAACAACTTTTTGTTGCATTATCGATATAAATAGAACGATAACCGGGAAGGAGATTATCTTTAATCAAATTTTGGGCACAGCAGTAAAATATGGATTCTGTTAGTATAGTAAAAGGGGCTATTCGTCCGGACCTGATTCATAATGAAACTTTAGTTGACATGTTCCGCATGTCAGCACAAAAATATGCAGGAAAGACAGCCTTAATATTTGGCGACAAAAGCCTCACGTATGCCGAAGTTGACAAGTGGAGCGATGCAGTGGCTGCCTACCTCGTAAAACAAGGTATAGTTCGCGGCAGTAAGGTAGGTTTGTGGTGGGCCAGGAGCCTCGAAATGCATATAGCGGTATTGGGTATAATAAAAGCAGGTGCCTCTTATGTCCCTTTAGATAGGGAGATGCCCGCAGAGCGTGTCATCACCGTTCTAAATGAAGTTAATGCCGATGGTTACTTCAGCCAGGATGCCCTGAATACAGAAAAACCAATATTCACGGTTGTACCCCAACCACCTGCCAAACAAAATTTTCAGGTTACTGAAGGCCCGTTACCAGACAACTGGGCTTATGTACTTTATACTTCCGGCAGTACCGGTACCCCCAAAGGCATACCTATCAGCCACAGGCAAATAACACACCTGGTGCGCTCAGAAAACAGCATCTTTCATGTCACCGACAAAGACAAGGTGTACCAGGGTTTCTCTGTCTCCTTCGATATGTGGTGCGAGGAAACATGGGTAAGTTACTTTGCAGGTGCCACAATATGGGTTGCAGATGCAGCCACAGCCAAAAGCATTGATGAGTTGGGCGATGTACTGCGTAAAGAGCGCATTACCATACTCCATGCGGTACCTAGCTTGCTGGCTGTTATGGACGATGAGATTCCCAGTATCAGGTTAATAAATGCCGGCGGCGAGGCTTGTACACCACAGGTGCTATCCCGTTGGTCCACACCGCACAGGCATTTCTATAATAGTTACGGTCCTACCGAAACCACCGTAAGCGCTACTATGGCGCTGCTCAATCCCGGCGATGCCATAACAATAGGCCTGCCATTACCCAATTACGATCTTGCCGTGGTCGATGAGAAAATGAACCCCGTACCTTATGGCGAAAGGGGCGAGTTGGTCATTACCGGCCCTGGCGTATGCGAGGGGTATGTAAATCGTCCGCAACTTACCATAGAAAAGTTCCTCGATAAGCCCGCTTCATTGTCGGTTATGAATGGTGATCGCGTCTATAAAACAGGCGATGCAGCTATCATCAACCCCAACGGCACTATCGACTTTTATGGTCGCCTCGATGACCAGATAAAGCTGCGTGGCTACCGCATAGAACTGGGCGAGATTGAAAATAAACTAAACAACCTCCCTGGTATATCTGCAGCGGCAGTTGCCGTAAAAAAAGACAATAACGATCAGGAACAGCTTGTAGGTTATGTACTGGCCGAAGACTTGTCTCTCTTTAACGAAGGCAACCTGAGAGCAGAGCTGGGCAAGGTGCTGCCATCCTACATGGTACCTGCAGTTATCATGCTGCTGCCCGAAATGCCGCGCCTCCCGAGCGGTAAGATCGATCGTAAAAAATTACCCGTACCTGCGTCCCTCATGGATAGCCCTTCTGCAGGTCCTGAAGAAGCCATTGATCCTCATGCACCCATTGGCGACCGTGTATTGGCTGCGTTGCGCAAGGTGTTCCCAAACAGGAACATCGATCTCAGCATGGACTTTTTTACAGACCTTGGCGGGCACTCTTTGCTTGCAGCCATATTTGTATCAAAGTTGCGTAAGGAAGGGAATGCAACACAGGCCTCTTTAAAAGATATCTATCTGAAACGTCCTTTACAGGCATTAGTTACAGAGTGGGAACATAAAGAACAAATAAAACCAAAAAAAGAAAAATTATTTCATAAAATACCTACAAGCCGCTACGTGCTTTGTACCATTGCACAGACTATTGCACTCCTGGTAATATTCGGCCTGTTCGCAATACAGATATTCCTGCCCTACTTAGGCTACTACTATGTAGAACAGGATACAAGCAACCTTACTTACGCAATAGTCACAGCGCTTACACTATTCTGCTTCATAGCGCCTATATTCGGTGCCATAAGCATTGGTGCCAAATGGCTCATCATCGGCCGTATGAAGGAAGGCGACTACCCGCTTTGGGGTGTTTACTACTTCAGGTGGTGGCTGGTAAAAACCTTGCTTCGCCTTATGCCGGTGCAGTTCATCACCGCCACTCCTTTGTATCCTGTGTACTTGCGTATGCTGGGTGTAAAAGTGGCGCCCGATGCGCAAATTGCCAATCTTGAAATAGGCGCTGAAGACCTCGTTACCCTGGGTAGCGATGTAAGCCTCAGTTCACAAGTGGTACTCAACAATGCTGTGGTTGAGGACGGTATGCTCAAACTAAGGCGCATTACCCTGGGCGACCATGCCTACATAGGCAGTAGCGCCATAATAGCCGGCGATACCGTAATTGAAGACTGGGGCGAACTACAGGATCTCAGTTTCCTGTCTCCCAAAAGCACCATTAAGCAAGGTCAGGTTTGGAAAGGAAGTCCTGCAGTTATGGTAGCCACAAAAACTGCCGAAGAATTGCCGCAACCTATTCATGTATCAGAAGCTACACGCAGAAAATACAAGTTCATATTCAGCCTGCTGCTATTGATATTTCCTTTTACCATCCTCCTGCCGCTGCTGCCCACCATCATCACCCTCAACCAGATGGATAACGCAGCGCCCGATTATAACTTTACCTACATGGTGGTTACACCATCTCTTGCAGTTACCTACATCATATTGTTCACGCTCGAAACCGTTGTGCTTACCCGCCTGTTGCAATGGGGCATCAAACCCGGTACTTATCCTATATATAGTCGCTTCTATCTGCGCAAGTGGTTTGCAGATCAGCTCATGTCTTTATCACTCATTGTATTGCATCCTATTTATGCCACAGTGTATGTCAGCGCTTTCTTCAAAGCATTGGGTGCCAAAGTGGGTAAGAATACCGAGATCAGTACCGCCAGCAGTGTCACGCATCCGCTCCTCGAAATTGGCAAAGGTTCATTTATTGCCGATGCTGTTACGCTCGGCGAAGCAGATGTACGGGGTCAGCGACTCATATTAGAGCGTACCGTCATAGGCAATACCAGTTTTGTGGGCAATAGCGCACTCATACCCCAGGGCTATCACCTGCCCGATCATATGCTTATTGGGGTACTCTCCACCCCACCCGATGCAAAGCAGCTCGAAGAGACCAATGCAAAGAACTTCTTTGGCTCACCAGCTATCGCCTTACCTCGCCGGCAAGAGAGTCACCAGTTCTCATTACGCCTTACCACCTACCCTACGGTACAGCGTTATGTAGCCCGCAGCATTGTAGAGTTTGTCAGGATACTCATCCCCGAAACTACCATCCTCATATTCAGTATCCTGTTTATCGCTTACTGTCACGATCTGTTGGTCGATCAAAAATGGTGGCAGATCATACTCAAACTGCCATTCTATTACCTGGGCATCATGGGCATACCGGCCTTCCTGGTCACCGTCATACTAAAATGGATAACCGTAGGTAAATACAAAGAAGAGCAGGTGCCCATGTGGACATCAAAAGTATGGCGCAGCGAGGCCATCACAACCACTTACGAGGCGCTGGCTATACCTTTCTTCCTCGATTATCTCAAGGGCACAGCATGGCTGCCATTGATGTTGAGGTTACTAGGATTAAAAACCGGTAAGCGCATCTATATGAACACTACCGACATTACCGAGTTCGATATGGTGTCTATAGGCGATGATGCAGCGCTCAACGAAGACAGCGGGCCGCAAACCCACTTGTTTGAGGATCGCGTTATGAAGGTGGGCAAAATAAAAATAGGCGCACGCACCAGCATTGGTGCAAGAAGTATCATATTATACGATAGCGAAATTGGCGACGATGTAACCGTACAACCGCTATCACTGGTCATGAAGGGCGAAAACCTGCCACCTGCCACCGACTGGATAGGTAGCCCCGTTCGGCAGGAATAAAGCAAACAACATGGACAACAGCACTGCCATAGAAATAAAATCCATCCAGGTAAAAGAGCATTACCACCTGGTGGCAGAGCTGATGCGTGGCCTGCACGAGAGTGAGCAGGAAATGTTCAACAAGGCTGCCAACTGGAGCGACATAGCCGAAAGCTACATGCGCTACATCATAGAAACCCAGGAAGAAAATGAAGGCACCTGCCTCATTGCCTATGTAAATAATGAGATTGCTGGCTTTATATTCGGCTATGCAGAAGACCCAGACGATAGCCGCATCGAAGAATCATTCTCTAAAGAACTATACATATCCGATGGTTACGTAGTGCATGCCTTCCGCCGCATGGGCATATACCGCATGCTCAATAGCGAGATCGAGCGCATGTACATTGCCAACAGCGTCCGCCGCATATCCCGTTTCACACTCGTCACCAACAAACGCATGCAGCAGTTCCTCGAGGAAGAAGGCTACCGTGTAGTACGCCTCCTCTACGAGAAGTGGCTCGATGACACCGGCGAAGCCACTATAGAGTTGAAATTAACTCCTCCCAAAGAGTAAATACAGATAAGATTCCAATACCTTTTACACACTGGTTGAAGATCCGCTTCGTCCTACTCAACCGGAAGCATCCGCTTCCGAACGCACTAGCCCCGGCCAGCGCAGGTGTTTTCCTTATTCTATATTAACCAGCAATTTTTTTCCACTTGCAGCCACAAGCTCCGTGAAACACCACAACCCGTGAAACTGTGGATATGATCTTTGGACTTTTACCATCCATCAGTCTTATCTTGCGCTATAATAGTAGCGGCGATTTGCTAATCGCCCCTAACAATTAAAAACCATCATACACATATCACGTCATAAACATCATAGCTCATCACAAAAAATCACAGCAGAAAATGCCCGGTGTCGGGCATAAATCGGGCACAATCGGGCATTAATTACTTGTTGAGATAATTAAATATCAGCCACAGCAGCGCATTTCAACCACCTGCAACCCTCCAAATGCCCGATTCACATTTTTTACAACCACTCGGGCATTCACAAACAACACAGCTCCCATCCTTTTTTCAAGGAGGGGTGGCCAACGGCCGGGGTGGTTGCAATCGCGAAGGATTTACACCTCATGCGAGGCACAAAACAACCTTACGAAATACAACAGACATTCACTAACATTCAATGAAAACACTATATCATTTACCATGGCTATTCTCCGCATAAAAACACGCTATTAATGTCCTTTTTACACGACAATTATCAACAGACATTTTACTAAAATAACTCACCCCCCCGCCTATTTTGGCCCAACAACAGTAAAATGAAATATTATTTTGCTTCACCTATTTTTGCACCATGAAACGAATCTTCCCCCTTATACTGCTTCTGGCAATACTATCTGCAATATCAGGCATCCTTATGTCCGATATGAATTTTGTAGGCCGGCTGGGCGTAAGTTTCATTCATAAAGAATACCACTTCTTAAAAATATGGTGGCAGGGCGCACTCGCAGTTTTTGTTACACTGCTTATTTTGCTCACAATACAGGGAATATTAAAAAGCAAACTGGCCGGCATTATATCTGTAATAGTACAAGTAGTACTGTTCTTTGCCGCCCTGGGCGGTCTCTACCTTACTTACCACGACTTCCGTCACGACTTTACACACAAAATAATCGGCGAGCGGTTCCACTTGGGTGCCTATCTCTTCTGGATGGGTTGGATGGTAATATCTTTATATTATACGTTTAGTAGAAGGCAGGTCTTAAGAGTGGGCGCAGATAATACAGATCAGAATATAAAGCCTGTATAACTCCAACTAGCATTAATAAACTCTCCCTTCCAGTTCTGATACAGCCTTTTTAAAGCGTTCAGGGAAAAGAGTTTTTTCATTTTTGTTGAAGTCGTATATCACTATCACATCATGGGCTTCAGCTGCCACTTCGTTATCCTGGTTCAGTATTTGATGGTAGATGCCAAAACTTGTATTCTTTATAAACTCAATGCTTGCCTGTATCGTTATATTTCCGGGATAATGTAAGGGCTTCATGAACTGGCAAGAGGTCGAAAGAAGTATAGGGCCTATCTTATCTTCTTCAAATATTTTTATCAGCGCAATAGCCTCCCAATAATTCACCCTCGATGCCTGTATGTACTTAAAGTAGCTCACATTGTTAATATGGCCAAACAGGTCCATCTCGCTCCAGTCTAGCCTTAGCGGCAGCTTTACAGGGAAATTGTACATGGTGCAATTGCTTTTATATGAACAGGTACATAAATCGCACTACCCAAAGGTTTTGGTACTGCGATGAACGGGCATACGGATCTGGTGGTATATTGGTACGAAACGGCACAACTGAATACTGGAACCTCACATTCAGGAACAACCCCTTTACAAGGTGCAGTTGTGCTCCGGCAAGTACGTTTATATCGCTTTTCTTAAAGGGATACTTGCTCAGGTCTATCGGGAGTTGCCCGGGGGGATCTGTTTGAATGGTTTCAGTAGAACCAACAAGCTGTGAATAAGACAGGCCAACTCCAAAATGACTTTTACGCTTGTCAAAATAGTTCAGCATCACAGGTATCTCTGCATAGTTGGTATTAATACCATATTTCAATATTGCCAATGCAGGAGAAGCTGCTAGCACGCGTACATAGTTGCTTTTGCTGCCTTTTTCAGAATACAGTATCTCCATGCTCAGCGCTATATGTTTTTTTAGCTGCGCATATACAATGCCGCCAAAGTTAGCGCCTATTTTATGGTACCCTGCATAATAGTCGCCATCTACCTGGCAAAAGTTAGCGCCTGCTATGAGGCCGCCATAAAATATACGCGGTTCTTCAACATAATAGCCTGTACTTTCTTCCTGGGCATATATTTTACATGAAAAAAGGAATGATACGATCCAAACCGCTATAAATGCTGTTAATTTTCTACTTTTAACCATCGAAACCAATCAATAGGAATGAACTTCAAATATACGCCAAACACGCTAAAAAAACTGGAACAGCTTTATGAAGAGGCGCGCTACGTGATACGGTACGAGAAAGGCAACTTCAATTCCGGCTACTGCGTACTTGAAGATAAACGGGTTGCTGTCATCAATAAATTCCTCAGTATAGAGGGTCGCATCAATTCTCTGGTCGAAATATTGCCCACACTGCAGGTAAACGAAGAAGATTTTAGTGGTGAGATGCTGAAATGGTATAAGGCCATAATAGTTCCCACTGCAGGCAACGATCCTTCTGTACAAACTCAAATGGACCTGTAAAGTGAAAGTAACTTTTTTAGGGACCGGAACTTCCCAGGGCGTACCATTTATAGGTTGTGGCTGTGCCGTATGCACATCGCACAATCCTAAAGACAACAGGTTGCGCAGCTCTGTGTGGATACAAACGCCAGAAGCCAGTATTGTTATAGATAGTGGGCCAGACTTCAGGTACCAGATGTTGCGGGCCAAAGTGCATAAGCTGGATGCTATTGTCTTCACCCACGGCCACAAAGATCATATTGCGGGGCTCGATGATGTGCGGGCATACAATTACCATGATAATAAAGCCATGGAAGTGTACGCTACAGCCGCCACACAGGAAGGATTAAAACGTGAGTTTTATTACATTTTTAGCGATCATACTTATCCGGGCATACCAAAAGTAAACCTGCATACCATAAATAGCAACGATGTAATTAATATAAACGGGCTTAAAATTACCCCCATACGTGTATTGCATTACAAGCTCGAAGTACTCGGTTTCAGGATAAATGATTTCACCTATATAACAGATGCCAACTACATTGCTCCAGAGGAAATGGATAAGATAAAGGGCAGTAAAACGTTCGTTGTCAATGCCTTACGTCACGAGCCACACATATCTCACTATACTATGCAGGAGGCTATAGAAATAGTCCGGCAAACAGGTGCAGAAGCTGCTTACTTCACACACATAAGCCATCAGTTAGGCCTGCACGACGAGGTAAATAGTATGTTACCAGATGGCATGTTCCTCGCTTACGATGGATTGACATTACATTTATAAAAGCTTATAGGTGTTGTAATATCCTTTATATTTACCTTTACTTTACAAAAACAGATACTCAACAATGAAGAAGATTTTTGCAACACTCCTCCTTGCCCTGTCGGTACAGTTTGCACATGCGCAATATGAGAATACAAAGATTCAGTTAGGCCAGAAAGCGCCCGATTTAGCTTTTTTAAATCCTAAAGGCGAGACCATTCAACTGTCAAAGATCAATAAAGACAGGGTTATATTGCTCGACTTCTGGGCTTCATGGTGCGGACCTTGCCGTCGCAGCAGTCCGGCACTGGTAGCCGCTTACAAAAACTACAGCACCAAAAAGTTTAAAGATGCCAAGAAAGGCTTCACAGTAGTAAGTGTATCGCTTGACCAGAAGAAAGATGCATGGATAGCGGCTATACAGCACGATGGCCTGGTTTGGGATTACCATATGAGCGACTTAGGTGGCTGGGGTTCAAAACCTGCTGAAATATATGGTGTACAGTTTGTACCACAAACATTCCTCATAGATGCTTCTGGTAAAATAATAGGCAAATATCAAAGCATAGAAGCCGCAACTGACGATATTCAGAAGCTGGTTAAAAATTAATGGGTAAAAACCTTTATAGACTTACCTGCCTTTGTGCTTTTCATATGCACTGGGCAGTTAAATTTAATTTGGAAGGTTTTTAATTTTAATATACCTTCGCACACTCAATTTCACGCATGGCCAAATCCATGCATCAAAAAAAGGCAATAAAATGAAAAAAGACATTCATCCACAGACATACCGTACTGTAATCTTTAAAGATACTTCAAACGACAGCGCATTTTTAACCCGTTCTACTGCTGCTTCTAAAGAAACAATGGTTTGGGAAGATGGCAAGGAATACCCTGTAGTAAAAGTCGAGATCTCTAATACTTCTCACCCTTTCTACACTGGTAAGTCAATGTTCGTAGATACTGCAGGTCGTATCGAAAAATTCAAAAAGCGTTACGAAAAGAAAGCCTAAGCTTTCTTTCAAAAGCATACTTGCTAAAGGTTTTAAAAATCCCGACTTTTGTTGGGATTTTTTGTTTTATGGCCTTCATACTATTCGACGATACAACACGCAATACTTTATTACCCTTTACACATACACGTGCCATAGCCGACATACGTTGTGGCATATGGACCATGCGCGAGCGCTGGGAGCATTTCCTGAAGCTGCAAACTGGTACCCTCACAGTACCTTACCTGCAAACTATATATCCCACAGCCTCCAGTACCGATCATATTTATATCAAGGCAGCCATATTTGGCACACACTCCCTTACCGAAGCAATAAACAAGTTGCAGCCCGGCCAGAAATTGGTGAAAGGCTATGAGCTGATTGCGGTAAGAACAGCAGATGTATTACATACCGACACTATTACAGAATATACTGCCCCACTGCCTGCCCAATATTTTGATGAAGAAATACACCAGCTAAAAAACATCTGGGAAATTTTCTCTCACAACGATAGAGCAATACGTGAAGATTTTAAAGCTATAACACAAGCAAGGACCAACCAACCTATACCTGCACATATTACTGTAAGTGGCTCCGAAATATTTATAGAAGACGGAGCCAAAATTCATCCTGGTTGTATAATAAATACGCAAACCGGCCCTGTATATATAGGCAAGGATGCTGAAATACTTGAAGGCTCACTCATACGTGGCCCGTTGGCGCTTTGCGATCATGCGGCGATTAAAATGGGTGCCAAAGTATATGGTGCCACTACCATAGGCCCCGGTTGCAAAGTAGGTGGGGAGCTTAATAATGTGGTCATGTTTGCCAACAGCAACAAAGGTCACGAGGGCTACCTAGGCAATGCTGTAATAGGCGAATGGTGCAACCTGGGCGCAGATACCAACTGCTCCAACCTCAAAAACAATTACGATGAGGTAAAAATATGGGACGAATATAATAGCCGTTCGGTACGCACCGGTCTTACCTTTTGTGGCCTTATGATGGGCGACCACTCTAAGTGCGGTATCAATACCATGTTCAATACGGGCACAGTAGTAGGTGCTTGCTGCAATATTTATGGTGCAGGCTTCCCCGAAAAATTCATCCCTTCATTCAGTTGGGGCGGTAGCGATAAAATGGTGCCGCATAAGCCCCAGAAAGCAATAGAAACAGCAGATCGCATGATGGCCAGGCGCAGCAAACAACTCACTGAGGCAGAAAAAACCATGTTCCTTCATGTGTACGAAAACACAGCAGTACATCGCCAGCTTTTTATACAAGAACAGTAATTCACCATTTTTTTCTCATTAAAGCGCATACACAATATGTGCTTTGTATTCTTTGTACTTTCTTTGCGTACTTAGTACCCAAATTTATCATTACATATTATCTTTATTAGAACTTACTTTATTACAACTCAACCAGCAGTATATAGCATGCGTAAAAAAATAGTAGCCGGTAACTGGAAGATGAACCTTACTCTGCAGGAAGGCACAACATTAGCTGAAAACATATTAAGTGGCCTTGCAGGCATAGATGATAATAAGCAGGTGGTTATTGCACCACCATTTACACATCTTACTGCCATTGGCAGTCTCACCAAAAATGCGGCTCACGTACACCTGGGCGCACAAAACTGCAATGACAATGCTTCTGGTGCATATACAGGCGAAGTTTCTGCAGCTATGGTAAGGAGCACGGGCGCTGAGTATGTCATTATTGGGCACTCTGAGCGCAGGGAGTACTACAAAGAAGATGATGCTCTCCTGGCCCGGAAAACGACCCAGGCACTAGACAATAATCTGAAAGTCATATTCTGCTGTGGCGAGCCGCTTGAAGTAAGAGAGGCTGAAACCCAGAACGATTATGTTGAAAAGCAGATCAAGGCAGGTTTGTACCATCTTGATGGCGCACATCTGCGCAGCATCGTACTAGCCTACGAGCCCATTTGGGCCATCGGAACTGGCCGCACAGCAACATCTGCCCAGGCACAGGAGATGCATGCCCATATAAGGGCTGTAATAGCTTCGCAATACGGTAAAGACACAGCCAATGATATGACAATACTTTATGGCGGCAGTTGCAAACCATCTAATGCTGATGAGCTGTTTGCCTGCCCTGATGTAGATGGCGGACTCATAGGTGGAGCATCATTAAAAGCAGAAGAATTTCTAGGTATAGTAGCCGCAATGACAAGAGCACAAAAGCAATAAAAAAATATTCAGAATAAAGTTTGGCAAAAAGAAAACACTGCTTATCTTTGCAATCCCAATTGAAAAACGGCGCGTTGGTCAAGCGGTTAAGACGCCTCCCTTTCACGGAGGAATGACGGGTTCGATTCCCGTACGTGCTACATCTGAAAGCCGCTCCCAGAGCGGCTTTTCATCTTTTAAAAAGAATAGGCAGCAAAAAGAGACAGCAAAGCTTTTCTCTGGAAATACGCCACAACTTACATACAAAGAGAATATTTCGGACATTAATAACTAGAAATATAAATCTGAAGCCGAAGATCTTATACCTGCCTTACTATTGACCAACGTTTCCTTTAGTGTTACCCACTCCCTTTTTCAAAGAATCTATTATAAAAGCCTGGTGAGATATCACCTCATTTTTTTCCTTAACCATCTTATCTAACAATTGATACTGCACCTCGGCACTTTCCGATTCTTTTCGCACATTACTTTTCTCTTCCTGTACCCTGTAACTTAAAAATGATAGGATAAGGCTCAAAAATGAGAAAATGCAAATAAGAAAAAATATAATTACTAGTATCTTATTTGTCTGTCTGGTATGGCTGTTTGTGTTTATAGCCGATGTATTCGATTCTTCAATTACCTGGTTCAGCCTTAACTGGCTTTCCATTATTTCAATCTGCTTCTCAGATGCTTTAATACTCAGTTCCTGGAAACGATCCTGCCCTATCAGTACCTTGCGCTCAACTATCGATTTAGTGAACTCTTCGTGCTTTTTACTTTTTTCAAGTTCATATTCTTTCTTCCCTGTCGGGGTTATTTTAACCACACTGGGGTCAAGTTCATCTTCAGCTTTTACAACTATAAAACCATGGTGTTTTATAGTTTCGTAGGCAGTAACAAATTGTTCTTGTGTAAAGCGTAGCTCTGCATAAATATCATTCAACACATCATATTCTATTGCATTATACTCATTAAATATTTTGAGCATTTCAAAAACATAATCCTCCATCTGTTGATCTGATTTTATGACCAAATATAGGCACCTGGTTTATTTATTGTCTTTACACAGTTAATACAAATTCATACTCTTATTTAGTCCTTGCTACTTACTTCCATTATCATTTATCTTCTCTATTTCTGTTTTCTTACCTTCTTTTTTGGCCGACTTCACTTCTTTCTTTTCCATCTTATTTTTTTCATGTTTCGCTTTTTCGGTCTTATGTTCAGCCAAGAATTTTTCCATCTTTGCTTCTGCCTTATCAGCCTTCACTTCTTTCTTAGCAGCCTTTGGCTTTTCAGGTTGATTGTCCTGGGCGTAAGACGGTGTTATTACAGTGGTGCCGAGAGTAATTGTTATAATTATAAAAAGCTTTTTCATGTTGATTGCGGCTTTCATTTTAAGCGCTGTAAGATACGGAATTAAAAAGCCCATACATTGCTGCATGGGCTTTTCTATAAAAATTGAAAACCAGGTCTATTTTGGTGTAAATATATAAGACCCTAAAACCCAAAATATTACATACCTTTTTCAGCTTTTTTGTTCATTTTTTCTTCCTTCTTTTCTGTTTTGGTGATGTTATGATGACGCCTTTTTTTCATCATCTTTTGTTCTTTTTTATCAGCCTTCCTTTCTTTTTTTGCAGCACCCTCCTGGGCATAAGAAGTTGTAGCAGTTAGGCATACTGCAAGCATGGCAATTACTAACAGGTTTTTCATATTTATTTATTTTATAGAGCGAATGTACTAAATAAATATAGTAAATATCAACTAAAAAGCAATAAAAAAGCCTCTGCATTACTGCAGAGGCTCTTATAAAAGAGGATAAAAAACTATTTCATTTTTTCTTCTTTCTTTTCAGACTTAACTTCTTTCTTAACAGCTTTAACTGGTTTCTTTTCAGCTTTAGCTTTGTCAGCCTTTACTTCTTTCTTAGCAGCCTTTGGTGTTGTTGCTTCAGTCTGCTGTGCGAAAGATGTAGTTGCAGTAAGGCAAAGTGCTACTGCTGCGATAACGAATAAGTTTTTCATATTGGTTTGTTTTATGGCCGCGAATCTAGTGAAAATAATCGGTGGATTATAACAATTGTCTTGCACTTTTTTTTTCGACCAAATATTTTGTCTGATTTTCAGGTCATTTCGTCTAATACATTTCAATAGATTTCAAGCTGTTTCTTTCTTTGATGCACAAATACATTATATGATATACATAAAATATTGCATACTTATTTTACTTACAATAAATGCCGGCGCTATTGGTGCACAAACAGCAACGGGAAGCATACTTGATAAAAGCACAGGTAAGCCACTTGCTTATGCCAACATAGGCTTGCCCGGTAAAAACATGGGGACTACTACTGATGAAACAGGCCATTACATTCTGCCATTACCTGGTACAAACGATGGTGATACCGTCAAAATATCGATTATCGGTTACCTCCCCCAGATAGTAACGGTAAAAGATCTGCTGGCATATCCTAATATAAACCTGCAGCCCAAAAACAATGAACTTAAAGAAATAGTGATAAAACCTAAAGAATTCAGGCAGCGGGTGTTAGGCAATACCAATAATAATAAGAAACTGGTCATAGGGTTCACCAGTTATAAATTGGGGCATGAACTTGGCACTATAATGAAGATAAAACGTCGCCCTACTTATATAGACAGCGTGCGGATAAATATAGCCCATTGCACCGCCGATAGTGTATTCTTTCGGCTAAATATTTCAGAAGAGGTAGATGGAGAATTCAATAATATACTTACACAACCCATATACATCAGCGCATCTACAAAGGATGCCCTTGAAAATCTATCAGTAAATCTGACAAAATATAATCTTGTGGTGCGCCACGATTTCCTGGTATCGGTAGAGGTGGTAAGAGAATTGAACAATAAAGAGATCTTTTTATGTGCTACGATGTTGGGTAACAAGGCTTATATGCGTAGCGTGAGTCAAGCCCCATGGACCAAAATTGCCATTGCCGGGCCATCTATAAGTGCTTATGTGACTTATTAGTTGCGAGTCATAAGTCGTAAGTAAAAAACTGTTGTGAATAAAGTAAAAGACCTGAACGGAAAATCCCCAATTGAAATGATTCAATTGAGGATTTTTATATTATATCTACTATAGCAATTTACTTACTAAAATGAAAATTATACTGGCACCCCGTACATTTCAGCACGCTGTGCTTTAACACGGTCGCTGGTCATATATTCATCAAAAGACATTTCTTTATCTATCAGGCCGTTCGGTGTTATTTCAAGTATCCTATCAGCAACGGTTTGTGCCAGCTCATGGTCACGAGTAGTGAACAGAATAGTTCCCTTAAAGTCCTTCATGCCATTGTTAAGGGCAGTAATGCTTTCCAGATCCAAGTGATTGGTTGGTTCATCCAGCATCAGCACGTTTCCTTTCTGCATCATCATGCGGCTCAACATGCAACGCATTTTCTCACCACCACTTAACACCGAACTTTGTTTTAATGTCTCCTCACCAGAGAATAACATACGTCCCAGGAAACCACGGATAAAAGTTTCGTCCTTTTCTTCTGAATACTGGCGCAACCAGTCTATCAGGTTGTTGTCCTTACCTTGGAAATACTCGGTATTATCATTGGGTAAGTAGGCTGGTGTAATGGTGATCCCCCACTTAAACGTCCCTTCAAAATCCTGGTCTTCTCCTGCAAGTATTTTATAGAAAGCACTGGTAGCCAATCCATTACTACTTAATACCGCAACCTTTTGTCCACGTTTAAGGTCAAAAGTGATGTCTTTGAAAAGTGTCTCGCCATTTACAGTTTTGCTCAGCCCTTTCACATCTATGATCTGGTCACCTGCCTCACGTACTTGTACATTAAACAGTATGGCCGGGTACTTACGATTAGACACCTTCATGTCATCAAGCTTTATTTTGTCTAAAGCTTTCTTACGGCTGGTAGCCTGTTTAGACTTTGATGCATTGGCAGAGAAACGCGCAATGAATTCTTTTAGTTCTGCTACTTTATCTTCTGCCTTACGGTTAGCATCTGAGCGCTGTTTCAGCAAAAGCTGGCTGCTTTCGTACCAGAAAGAGTAGTTACCGGTAAATACTTGTATTTTACCAAAGTCTATATCAGCAACGTGCGTACACACAGTATCCAAAAAGTGCCTGTCATGCGATACCACTAATACTATCTTATCATAATCCGCCAGGAAGTTTTCCAACCAGGCTATAGTTTCAAGGTCAAGATCATTGGTAGGTTCATCCAGCAGCAATATATCTGGTTTGCCAAACAAGGCCTGCGCAAGCAGTACTCTTACTTTCTGGTTACCATCAAGCTCTTTTACAAGCTTGTTATGAAATTCTTCTTTTACACCCAGGCTGCTCAGCATGTTAGCAGCATCACTTTCTGCGTCCCAGCCATCCATTTCAGCAAATTGGGCTTCCAGCTCACCGGCCTTAAGCCCGTCTTCTTCTGTAAAATCTTCTTTTGCATATATGGCATCCTTAGCCTTCATTACATCATACAGTACAGAGTTTCCTCTTATTACTGCTTCCAGTACAGGTACTTCATCATATTCATAGTGGTTTTGTTTCAGAACGCTCATTCGTTCGTTCTTGCCTATCTCCACCTTTCCTGTGGTCGGGTCAATTTCGCCAGATATTATTTTTAAAAAGGTTGATTTACCGGCACCGTTAGCGCCTATAATACCATAGCAATTACCTTCATTGAACCGCACGTTCACATCTTCAAACAGCACACGCTTGCCATAACGCAGCGATAAATTAGAAATTGAGATCATCTTATATTGTTGATTATGGCCGTAATTAATAATTACCCGGCCTATTTTTGGAGGTGCAAAGTTACGAATAAGAAAAATGAAAAGAAAAAATTCTATATCAGCGTAACAAAATTTTCAGGATGTACGAGCGCATTGTTTACCATAGCAACTATTGTAGGCTCATTCAACTCCATAAACCGATCGTCAATAGCTTCAAATTCTTTCAATTCTGCATACAATAATGCAAACTCTTCAACTGTAGTTGTTTTGGTCAATAATTCCCGGTTCAATACAAAAACATTAAGTGCATCATCAATTACCCCTGCCATATCATTGATATTCAATGCATAGAGCCAGTCTGGCATATCGGGTAACAACCCCACATAACCATTCTGTATCAGTTGTATAAAGCCGCCTTGCATTACCTGCATCTTTACATAGTCGTATGTAAGCATCAGCTGCTGTTCATCCGTCAGCTCATCCATCAGTTCAAAATTCTGGCGGCGGTACATCTCTTCATGCAAGGGCTCTACTATCTGGTCATATATGCCATGTATATTATTTTCTTCTTGCAATTGTTTCCATAATGTAGCCTGTACAGCAGGCAAAAAATAATTACTCATAACGTTACCTTTGATGTTATACACATAATAATTATGCTCGATTTCAGATTACGCGTTTTTCATACAGTAGCCAAACTATTGAACTTTACCAAGGCAGCAGGGGTACTCAACGTAACACAGCCCGCAGTAACCAAGCATATTAAGGAACTGGAGCAGGAATACAAAGTTACACTTTTTGACAGGCAACCCAATGCACTTGCCCTTACCGAAGCAGGGCAGCTACTGTACCGCCACGCCATAAACATAATGGAACAATATGAATTGCTGGATTTTGACATGAATGCAATTCATAATAAACTAGCCGGAGACTTGCACCTGGGGGCAAGCACCACCATAGCCCAGTATGTACTTGGCCCGGTACTGGCCAGTTTCCACCAGCGTTATCCCGATGTACAAGTGCACCTGGCAAATGAAAATAGCAACCATATCATACAGCTACTCTTGCAAAAGGATATAGACATGGGGCTTATAGAGGGCAAAACAAACAATAATAGTGTGCAATACACCCGGTATATAGAAGATGAACTGGTACTGGTATGCAATGCAAAGAACCCACTATATAAGAAGCAGGATGCCCCTCTTGTTGATATAACAACACTTCCTTTTGTGATGCGCGAGGGAGATTCAGGCACATACGAAATTCTGGAAGAGCACCTGAAAAAAGCGGGTATAAATATAGCCAGACTAAAGGTAAAAATGCATTTAGCCAGCACAGAAGGCATAAAGCAGTTTGTAGAACACAGCGACCATTTTGCTTTTATGAGTATATACGCCGTAGCCAATGAGCTCAATAGGGGCGCATTAAGGGTTGTAAATGTCAAAGGGCTTGATATATATCGGCATTTCCATATTGTGCAAAGACAAGGCCAGCCCTTGCCCATAGCCGATTCCTTTATAAAATTTATAAACAACTATAACAAGAAGTAATACCCTAAACCTCGCCATAACAAAAAGTAATACCTCTTTTTTTAGCTCATTACTTTTTGTTATGCCCTCAAAACCGCTATTACTTTTGGTAATAGTGGCCAAATAATGATGATTGGCTTGCTATTCCTATTCATGCCACCTTTGCGATATGAAAGAAATGATGATCAAAATGCCGGAAGGGGTAAAAAAATTGATATTCCTGGCTTTACTCGTGTCCTGCCTTGTATTAAATATCGACCCACCGCTTGCCTTACTTATGGGCCTTATATTAGCCTTTACAATTGGGCATCCCTACTTACACCTTAATCAGCGCGCTACAACCCTCCTATTGCAGCTATCTGTAGTATGCCTTGGCTTCCATATGAACCTGCAGGAAGCGATTAAAGCAGGCAGACAGGGGTTACTATTTACCATCGCGTCCATCAGCATCACCCTCATTGCCGGCTACCTCATAGGCCGGAAACTTAAAATAGATAAGAAAACATCTTACCTCATATCAAACGGCACTGCAATATGTGGCGGCAGCGCTATTGCAGCAATAGGGCCGCTGATAAAAGCAAATGAGCAGCAAATGAGTGTAGCGCTGGGCACCATCTTTATTCTCAACTCTATTGCCCTGTTCCTCTTTCCATGGGTGGGACACCTGATGAATTTCAGCCAGGTGGAATTTGGCACCTGGTGCGCTATAGCCATCCACGACACCAGCTCTGTAGTAGGTGCAGCCGCCAAATTCGGACAGGAAGCGATGCAAGTAGCCACCACCATTAAGCTGGAGCGCGCATTATGGATCATACCCATTTCCCTGCTAACCGCTTATTTCCAGAAAAATTCCAGGGCAAAGATCAAACTGCCCTACTTCATCTTCTACTTTATTTTAGCTATTTTCATATATACATACTTCCCGCAAGGACAACTATTTTATAAATTTGCTTATATGTTTGGTAAGAAGGGCTTGGTTGTCACCCTATTTCTTATTGGTTCAGGACTGTCTTTCAACACTGTAAAAACAGTAGGCTGGAGGCCCATTGTGCAGGGTGCCTTACTGTGGGCCACCGTTAGCATCTCTTCTTTATTGGCCATAAAGCATTTGGTGTAAAAACAATTGATAATCTATTCATGAAAATATAAAACTGAAAAAAATCAAAAAAAATACATCCACAAAGGCTTCTTATAAATAATCACAAAACAATGAAATTCAATTATTTAACTTAAAAAATAAATATCAATTTAATGTTCTATTTGGCATAAATGATGAACACCATCCTGCTTTTACTTTTACTTGCCAGGAACATTCTGTAATTTTCGCCTATGGAAAGGAAGCCAGTATATTATAGTGATTACCTGCAACTCGACAAAATACTTGATGCCCAGAAAACCGAAAGCAGTAAGGAGGGCATACGCGCAGATGATGAAATGTTGTTCATCATCATACACCAGACTTACGAACTCTGGTTCAAACAGATACTGCACGAATTGCATATTGTTCAGCAGATATTCAGACAAGACAATATAGCCAATAATGCCCCCGACATATATAATAGTGTACATCGCCTGAAAAGGATCTGCAGTATTATGGAAATTGCAGTAAGCCAGATGAGCGTACTGGAAACAATGACACCTCTTGACTTCCTCGATTTCAGGGACCTGCTATTACCTGCCTCTGGCTTCCAGAGCATACAGTTTAAGATGATAGAAGCTGCCTTGGGCCTTACTTATCAAAACAGGCATGGCAAACATTATTATACGTCCCAATTAAGAGAAAACGAAATTGCCAAGGTCAAGGAAGCTGAATCTCAACTATCCCTTCTTACCCTGATTAATCAATGGCTGGAACGCATGCCATTTGTAAAAAACGATCAATATTGGCACGACTCCATATCAGACAGTGCATTCTGGACAGAATACAGGGAAGCATATGCAACCAGCCTGCGTGAAAATGAAAAAAACAATCTGGTTACTTTCGATAGCCTGTTTATAAATACAGATGATTACCCCCAGGAGCGATCTTTCAGTGCAGAGGCAAACAGGAACGCATTATTTATCATGCTGTACCGCGACTACCCCATCCTGCACCTGCCGTACGAGTTACTGAACACGTTGCTTGAAATAGACGAACTGCTGGCCATGTGGCGCTACAGGCATATTCATATGGTACAACGTACTATTGGGAAACGCGTAGGCACAGGGGGCAGCACCGGTGCAGAGTACCTGCGTGCCGCGGCCGATAGTCATTATGTATTTAAAGAACTGGCTGAACTCACCTCTTTCTTACTCCCAAGGAACCGCTTACCTAAACTGCCACAATCATTGATCACAGACCTGGGCTATACGGGATAAAATACATATTGTGATAATAAAAATAATTATTCCCATTTAACTTTTTAGAAAACAAAAAGTCTTAAAAGGACAATTACAATTCTATCACCATAAGACGCATGGGTACCCTCGAAAAGGGTACCCATTTTTTTCCACAATTTGCTATTCAAAGTCCCGGTACAGCAAATACTTTTTCCGTATTTGTTTAAAAGCCTTGAGGTCTGGCTCCCACGTCTTCCTTATATCTGCTTCGCTAACACCTGTTCTTATCTGTTGTTCCAACTGCGTACTCCCTGCCAGCTTCACAAAAAATGCATTAAAAAATTTATCCTGAAAACGAAAAGCGGTATATGCTTTGATCAGCCAGTTGAGCCTTACCTTATTACCTAGTGTTTTTAATACTTCCTGTTCATTTGCACCCACAATTTCGCCATAGCAGGTCTTATCCTGGTATAGCGGGTTCTTTGCGCCCACTGTACTGCGTGGTATAAAAGTGTATTTAAATACGTTTGCATAATCTGGATGTCCCCATATCTGGAATGGAAGGTAAGTTCCCCTGCCTACGCTTACCTGCGTTCCTTCAAAAAGACACATACTGGGGTAAGCATATACCGCCGTCATAGATTTAAGATTAGGAGATGGAGGTATAGAAAGCCTGTATTTAGTTTTATGCTCATAGTTATGGCACCTTACCACACGCAATCTTGATTTTTCAGCATTGTGAAATAAATGCTCACCTACCAGCATCTTACCATACTCCCCCGCTGTCATACCATACACAATAGGTATGTGCTGCATTCCCACTATCGATTTTACTGAAGGATCGAGTACTGGCCCATCCACATAAAAGCCGTTTGGGTTAGGTCTGTCCAATATCATATAGTCTATATTATTTTCAGCACAGGCTTCCATAGTATATTCCAGTGTAGATATATAGGTAAAGAAGCGTACACCAACATCCTGCAGATCATATACCATTACGTCTATGTTCTTCAGCTGTGCTTCTGTAGGTTTCTTATTATCACCATACAACGAAATAACCGGGATGCCCGTAGCACTGTCATCATAACTTTCTACTTTGCTACCAGCATCCACTATTCCTCTGAAGCCATGCTCGGGCACAAATATCTTTTTCACGTTTATATTCAAACTCAATAAAGTATCTAGTAACGATGCATACCCTATACGGGAGGTTTGATTCATAACCAGTGCCACACGTTTATCGCGCAACACATATAGATAATCTTCAAAGTTCACATCTGCCGGTGTTACATCTATGCCGTAGATGGGTGGCTTGTATTTTTTAACGGGAGTTTTCTTTTGATTAGGCACCACTTGTGCCCGACCTATACCTGTAATACCAATAAGAACACACAAACAAATAAATCTAAAAAAAACACCTAATGCCCTGCACCTCATATATAAAAGCTTCTCTTTAAGATAATACTGCCAATTTAAGATATTCTCTTAATTTTGCGCCATTATTTGCTTTAAAAATTAAAACATGCAGACAGTAAAAAACGGAGATACCGTACGCGTACACTACCATGGCAAGCTTGATGATGGAACAACATTCGATTCTTCTGAAGGGCGGGACCCACTTGAGTTTACAGTAGGGAGCGGACAGGTGATAAAAGGTTTTGATGATGCGGTACTGGATATGCAACCAGGAGATAAAAAAACCGTTGAAATACCAGTAGAACATGCATACGGAGAAAGGAACGATGACATGTTGCTGGAATATCCATTGAGCGAATTCCCTGCCGATATGAAACCAGAACCTGGTATGGAATTGCACATGAGCGATGATGAAGGAAATGTATTTCCTGTAGTGATAACTGAAGTGCTGGATGAGTCTGTAGTGCTGGATGCTAACCATGCCCTGGCAGGTAAAGACCTGGTATTTGAAATAGAACTGGTATCCATAGTTTAGTCTATACATAGTTTTTTATAAGAGGCCGGAAGCAAAAACTTCCGGCTTTTTGTTTTTTAGCTTTATTTAACACCGCTAATTATTACATTTGTCTAACAGCTAAAATAACCCATGACTTTACTTTCCATATTGTTGTTGCAGGCAGATACAGCACTTAAAGCTGCCGCAAATGCTACCAATGTACCGGCAGAAAAAATATCACTTTTATACCTGCTGCGCGAAGGAGGTGTATTGATGATCCCCCTGTTGCTCTGCTCCATTTTGCTGGTATATGTATTTGTGGAGCGTTTGCTGGCAATACGTAAGGCAGCGCAGGTTGACACTAATTTTATGTTCCGCATAAGGGAGCAGGTAACCGCCGGCAACCTGATTGCAGCAAAAGCACAATGCAAAAGTGAAGGCACACCTGTAGCCCGTATGATAGAAAAAGGCATCAGCCGTATAGGCAAACCAATAGACCAGATAGAAAAGGCTATGGAAAACACCGGTAAGCTGGAAGTGTACCAGATGGAAAAAAACCTGTCTATCCTTAGCACCCTTGCGGGTATTGCCCCAATGTTCGGTTTCCTGGGTACTATAGCCGGTATGATCATCTTGTTCTTTAATGTGCAGCACGAAGGTTTTTCGCTGGAAACCATTGCGGGTGGTATATACACCAAGATGGTTACCTCTGCAGTAGGTCTTATTATTGGCTTGCTGTCTTATGTGGCCTATAACTATCTCAGTGCACAGATCAATAAGAATGTGTACCGCATGGAGGCAGCATCTGCCGAGTTTTTAGATATTTTACAGGAACCAACACGTTAAGCCCACTTCTATGAATCTTAGAAAAACATTCAGGCATGATGAACCACACGCACCAACGTCGGCGCTGAATGACATTTTGTTCATCCTGCTGTTGTTCTTCCTCATCATATCCACACTGGCTAACCCTAATGTGGTGAAGCTCTCTATACCTAAGGCTAAAAGCGATACCAAGTCTAAGCAGACGGTAGTGGTATCTATAGATGCCAAGCAGCACTTTTTTGTAGCTACCAAAGCCGTATCAGTCGACTCTTTGCAGAGCGACATAGCTCGTATGGTGGCTAAGTCGCAGGATGCCGAGCCTACCGTGGTCATCAATGCCGATAAAGATGCTACTGCCGACAATATAGTTGCTGTAATGCGTGCAGCCCACGAGCTGAACATACGCACCGTATTGGCAGTAGAAAACAAGAACAGGTAATTTTCTGAACACGATGAAGAAGATTGCATGATGGGCGCGAATTGTATCGTCCTTAAATCCCGTAATCTTGCAGTCGTGTTCAAGATAAAAACATAACCATAGCCAATTTTGCTTCCATATTAGATTCTCCCATAGAATACCTGAAGGGTGTAGGCCCCCAACGGGGAGAACTTCTGCGCCGTGAATTAGAGATAGCCACATTTGAAGACCTGCTGTACCACTACCCCTACCGTTATTTCGACCGTACCCAGATGGTAAAGATCGGCGCTATAAACGAGCAGACCGATATGGTGCAGCTAACCGGCACCCTCATCAACATAAATGAAGAGGGCGAAGGCCGTAAAAGCAGGCTGGTAGCCACCCTGTATGATGATAGCGGTAGGATCGACCTTATATGGTTCCAAGGGGCGCAGTGGATGAAGAAAAACCTGCGCGAGAACGAACGCTACATAGTATTTGGTAAAGTGTCGTTCTTCAACGGGTCGCCCAGCATATCGCACCCGGAGATAGAACTGGTGAATGCAGAAAATACTCGTGGCGGGCTGCAACCCGTGTACTCTACTACAGAGAAGTTAAGAGTACGCGGCATCACAAACCGTTCTTTTGCCAAAATAACCCAAAGCCTTTTTGAGAAAATAAGCCCCGGCGATATACCAGAAGTATTGCCCCAAGATATACTGAGTGAATACAGGCTGTGCAGCAGGTACAATGCCATAAAGTGGATACACTTCCCCGATAGTGAAGAGCACATGCAGGTGGCCAGGTACCGATTGAAGTGGGAGGAGTTGCTGGCATCGCAACTGGCTATTGCGCGGCTGCGCCTGCAGCATACTATACAGCGTGGCTGGAAGTTTGAAAAAGTGGGCGATAACTTCAATAACTTCTTCAACAAGCACCTTCCATTCCAGCTCACTAATGCCCAAAAGCGGGTACTGAAAGAAATACGCTTTGACACTGCTACCGGCAAGCAGATGAACCGGCTGGTGCAGGGCGACGTGGGCAGCGGCAAGACCATTGTGGCGCTGATGTCTATACTGCTGGCGCTGGACAATGGTTTCCAGGCTTGTATGATGGCCCCTACCGAAATACTGGCGCAGCAACATTTCCAGGGTATATGCACCTTGTTGCAGGACATGGATATACCTGTGGCCATACTTACCGGTACCACTAAGGGCAAGGAACGAAAAGAAATACTGAAAGGCTTTGCCGATGGTACTATACCAATAGCTGTGGGTACCCACGCGCTTATAGAAGACCATGTGGCCTTTAAAAACCTGGGGCTTGCTGTAATAGATGAGCAGCACCGTTTTGGCGTAGGCCAGCGAGCGCGACTATGGTCTAAAAATGAGATAGCACCCCATGTGCTGGTAATGACGGCTACACCTATACCCCGCACACTGGCTATGACCATGTATGGCGACCTGGATGTATCTGTAATAGACGAGCTACCACCCGGCAGGCAGGAGATAAAAACCGTACACCGTACCCACATGTCTCGTGCGCAGGTAATGGATTTTATAAAAAAAGAAATAAATAAGGGCCGCCAGGCATTCATTGTATATCCGTTGATAGATGAGTCGGAGAAGATGGACTACGAGAGCCTGCTGGAAGGTTATGAGCAGGTAAAAGTGTGGTTCCCCGATGATAAGTACAAGGTAGCCATGGTGCATGGCCGCCAGGAAGCCGGCGAACGGGCACGCAACATGGAGCGCTTTGTGCGCGGCGAAGCCAATGTGCTGGTGGCCACTACGGTTATAGAGGTAGGAGTAAACATACCAAACGCATCTGTAATGCTTATAGAAAGCGCTGAGCGTTTTGGGCTGTCTCAGCTGCACCAACTAAGAGGGCGAGTGGGCCGCGGTGCCGAGCAGAGCTATTGCATATTGCTTACGGGCAATAAAATGTCGCAGGAAGGTAAGAGGCGTATGCAGATCATGACCAGCACATCAAACGGGTTCCTGATAGCCGAAGAAGACCTGGCTATGCGTGGCCCGGGCGATATGTATGGCACCCGACAGAGCGGCATTATGAAATTTAAGATAGCCGATATAGTAACCGATGGCGCTATAATGGAACAAACCCGCATTGCCGCAAAAAAAATTATTGAAAAAGACCCTGGCCTCACCCTACCCGAGCACCAGCCCTTGCGCACCATTATGGTGCAAAATACCAAAGAAAACAACTGGAGCAAGATCAGTTAAAGACCCTCTTGCATTTTATTTTAACCATTTCTACCCACCTGCACATCACGTTTTTACTTGCAAATGCAAAGTTGATTCTAAGATAATATAGCCTGATGCGCGATCAGCTTAAATTTGCAGGCCAAAACTCCTGTATTATGCATATATAGCTGTATATTAATCAGTTAAGAATTAAAATTGGATGAATTTTTATTTTAAAATGCATTGCAGATTTAAGAATTTTGTTCTAGTTTAGTTACTTATTCCAGGAAAAAAAATAGCAATTGCATTCATGCATATTATTTAATCACTTTCATTAATTTACTTATGGCATTATTTTTAAAACAAGGTTTTACAAATTTAGATGAGGAAATGAATTTGAAAAATTCCGCTTTAAAGCTGATGGAACTAATGAAAAAAACGGGGCCAGCAGATTCAAAACAAATAAGTAAAATATACCAGGACACCTACCAACTTAGCGACGCTGATTTTAATGAAGCATATAATGAGCTGTTTGATGAAAACCTAGTAGTTACCAACCTCTTTGCCAACTACCTCAATAAAAATCACGTGATAAGGCTCAGTGATTTTGGAAATGAAGTGTATGACGACCTCTTTAAAAATAAAACAGCGCGGCTTTCGGTAAGCTAGCATCGGTTATCATGCAAATGTACCAGTATATAAAATAAGATTGTCTATTAGCGTTAAAGCTTAGAGTATTGTCAGTTGCAGGATTAGAATTGTTTTTGCTACAACTTAATACTAAGCAGCTGGTTAAAAATAACATTGCCTTTTCATGCTCATCATCTAAACACAGTAAACTTCCCTTGGGTTATACTCACACTCTTCCCTATATTATTTGCGCCCTGACAAGCAAATGTACCTGATATTTTCACATTGTCTATCTCAGTAAAAATAATGTACGACCGGGTAGTATCAAAAGTATAAAAATTATGTATGCTGCCCGTATCAGTATAATATGACAATTTTTGAGAGAGGTTTATTTTTACATTAAGTATCGGTACCAGGTAGGTATATATTTGTATTGTCGGGGTTGTACCTGCATCTATACCAAAAATAAATGTGTCATTTGCGGATGGTTGATAAGCAAATTCTACACCTGCGGGATTAGTATAACCAAAAGGGCCATTAATAACTTCATTAATCCCGTTTGCATAAAAGCTAATGAAGCTTTGCGTAATTGGCGTGGTTGAAGATTTGCCACAGCTAATGAATAAACAACTAAGAAAAATAAACATTCCTTTTTTCATAACATCAAATTATTGCTTTACAATCTTGTACACTTTTCCAGCATTGTCATGGTTGATCTTTAAAAAATACATGCCCTGTGGCAACTCAGTATTATTAATGGTTAATGTATTTGCACTACAAGTGCCGCAAGCCCATACCGACTGTCCCACTGATGTTGTACAAAGTAACAGCATATGCATCCATATTGTTAAAATGCGTAAAAGAAATATGCCATTCGTTATTAGATGGATTGGGATAAACACTAATCAGGTCATCATTAATGTTTCCCACTCCTGTAGAGGACGGTGGTGGCGTAAGCAGATTTAGACTATAATATGTGTCTGCACCGCATGGGTTCTCGGCCCAGAGAGGATTAGTATTGTTTTTGCTACAACTTAATACTAAGCAGCTGGTTAAAAATAACATGGCCTTTTCATGCTCATCATCTAAACACAGTAAACTTCCCTTGGGTTATACTCACACTCTTCCCTATATTATTTGCGCCCTGGCAAGCAAATGTACCCGATATTTTTGCATTGTCTATCTCAGTAAAGGTTATGTATGATTGTGTTGTATCCAACAAGAATAAATTACGCATGCTATCAATATCAGAATAGTCCGTATCAGCATAATATGAATATTTTTTAAATAAATTTAATTTAATATTTAATGTCAATTGAACTGGAATATATACATATAACTGCAATACAAATTTATCTCCTCCAGAAAAGAAAAAACTAGTAGTGTCGTTATTTTTTTGTTGATATCCAAACAATACACCAGTTGGATTCGTATAACCGAATGGACCATTAATAACGGAGCTTACTCCATTTGCGTAGAAACTTACATAGCTCTGCGTTATGGGCGCTGTTGAAGATTTACTACAACTAATTAATAAACCAATAACGAACAAAAACATTCCTTTTTTCATAACATTAAATTATTGCTTTACGATCTTGTACACTTTTCCAGCATTGTCATGGTTGATCTTTAAAAAATACATGCCCTGTGGCAAATCAGTATTATTAATGGTCAATGTACTGGCAGTACAAGTGCCGCAAGCCCATACGGCCTGTCCACTCATATTGTACAGGACCGGACACAACAGACAATCATACTGATATAACCGCCTTCCCTTCCTTACAAGAAGCATGCAGCAGAGGAGCATATGAATATCTTCTCACCAGTTACCCTGCCTTGCGCATTTTTTGCCTTTTTTCGTATTCTTCGAGTTTCTTGTAATAGCCCTCGTGCATGGCTTCTATTTCGGCAACTGTACGTTCTTTATCGGCAGCGACCATAGCGGCAAAACTTTCGGACATTGTAAGCTTTTTATTTCTTTTGGGCGAGCCCGATGAATGCCCGAAAATGCCCGATTTGTGCCCGAATACCCTTTCCAGATCGGCAGGCTGTAATGCTTTATGGGAAGGGTTTCCAGCGTCTACGACCGGTGAAATGCCCAATGTATTTGCAACATCGGTATCGGGCATTTGGTGGTTGAAAGCCGCTGGCGGAATATTGGTTTCCCGGGAAGATTGCATATTGTTGTGTGACTCATCTGCAGCTTGCTGGTGCAAGTTGTGCCACGGAAATACCTTGTTTTCCTGAGCCTCAAAGCGCTTGTCATAAAAATAATCGTCTGCGCAACCTATGAGATCCATAGCATGCAACGGATCGCGACCGTATATATAATCACAGAAGCTATCTGTGATCTTCATGTTCATACCCAAGTCTAAATACTTATTCATCTGGGTAATGCACGAAGTTAGCTTACGGGTAATTTCAGCTTCCTGAATGGTAGGAAACTGATCGCCAGCGCGGGAGGCAATGTGCTTTTGGAGGTTTAACAGCTGGGTGAACATATTCTCGACCGCAATGGCTGGGGCAACCAGGGCAGCTTGTTTTAATTTATCCCAAGCTTCTCCTTTTGCCCAACGATACAGTGTTTTGGGATCTACGTCAATTTCATCGGCTATCTGGGCCAGTGACATATGTGAGTTGAAATACAGTTCTTTGGCTTTTTGTTTTTGTTCAGTTTTCATAAGGGAGGGTTTATGGTTTGCGGGGAGCGCAGAGGTGTAATTATTGCAACTTTAGAAGTATGCCTGTTGCAGGACAAAGGTAAGACGATGTGTGATTTGGGGCAAATGAAGATATACACATTTTTACGGGTGTGTTAAGTGCAAATTCACAAGTCGAATAGACCTGTTGGGATATTGATATAAGTGGAAAACACTTGCGCCAAACGGGCCGGATGGAACTTACTGATCCTTATAAACTATATACATGACTACCAAATAAAGTTGACACTATCATTGTTGTAGTTAATGCACTATAACTCAATATCTTATCGGCTAAATCATAAGCCTAGATTTCTATAAAAAATAAATACCCATAAATAGCTTTTTTACTAATAAAAAATATTATACTTTTAATGGCATATTAGCATCGCATTATTTATAGTATTTAATCAGGTTTATTTTTCACTCTTAAAATATACTGATATGGCAACGGCTATACACTCTCCGCCAACTAATAAGGTCATTCATTGCTATAAAACAATTTTAAAAGATTAAATAACCTTAAAAAGAAAAAGAATGAAAAAGATACTTTTATTGACAGCCCTAGTTGGCCTTATACAGACAGGCACACATGCGCAAATTGCACATTTTCAACTTGATGCTACTGCTATCTGCAGCAGCGCGAGCATGACAGTTACAATTTACTGTGATGACCCTTCAGATCCTTGCGGAGATGACTGGGCTTATACCTTTACTGCAGCCGGAGGTGTGGTAACTGCGGGTGACGCCCACTCATTGACGACATGGGTAGGGATTGGGGCTCCACCTGTAACAACCCCATATGTTGGAGGTCCTTATACCTGGACCGATGTATCAATTACAGAAAATTTTACGTCTGCAACTTCCAGCTTTTCATCTTCCCCGATTGGATGCGTTAGCAGCACTGTTACCGGCTCTTTCACAACATCACCTTCCCCGTGTTCATCAACGTCAAATTCTGTTGACTGGACACCTAATTATCCTTTTACAGGCTGTATTAATGTCGTGGTGTATTAACTCCTGAAATTGATATTCTATAAAAACATAAAGGCTGCTTCTTTGAGGCAGCCTTTTGTTGTGGCTAAAAGTCGCCTACAAAGGTTCAAAGAGCAAGAGTGAAGAAAACGTTTTGCATACACTTAAACCAATTAAAAAAATAAATTTCGATATGCTTCTTTGCCTAAAATGCAGCACATTTGCTATCAACAAGGTATGATGCAAGCAAACCCCGGAGAGATAGTACACAAGGACAAAAAGTTTGAAAATATCACTTACGAAAACAAACATCTTATAGGCCGGGTTTTCAGGAATTGTACTTTTTCAAAATCGAGCATGAAGGGCTGTAAGTTTGAAGACAGCAGCTTTGACGGGTGTACATTTGATGACTGCGACATATCCCTAATGAAATTCCAGGACACTGCTTTTACCAATATTACCGTGAACAACTGCAAGGCTATGGGCATAGCGTGGAGCGAGGCTACCAATCCTTTTTCTATACAGTTCTTACATTCCCGAATCAGCTACAGCGTATTTTATGGCAAAAATCTGAGGAAGACCAAGATAGTACACTGCCAGGCCGATGAGGCTGACTTCAGCGAGTGCAACCTTAGCCAGGCAGACTTTGGATATACCGACCTGCGTGGGGCGCGGTTCTCTAATACAGACCTCACCAAGGCCAACTTTGCAGGCGCCAAAAACTATTATATAGACCCTGCCGCCAACAAGATAGCCAAAGCAAAATTCAGCCTGCCGGAGGCGCTTTCGTTTTTGCAGGTGTTGGATATTGAGTTGGTGGATTGAGGATTTTTAGGGAAGCGGACGCTTCAGGTGCAGCGGGACGAAGCGGACGCTTCGACCAGTGGGAAAATTGTCTTGAACACGATTAAGGGATTGCAGGATGGACACGATTAGCCAATGTGTTACGTTGTCTTAAACATGATATTGGGCACTATTGGAAGACTTGCGTTAAACGGGGGCTGATAGCACTTTTGAATTTGTTTTGCTGGATATAGTCCTAATATAAAAAGGGCGATAAGTATCTTCTCTACAATTTCCATGGTGCCCGAAAGTAGAAAATAAATAGATGCAAACTCAAACTGGTACCCCGGCTAACTTTCTATTATTATATTTGTCCCAGCATCAAGACAATGGTAACGGATAATGCTTTTTAACTCCCTGCATTTTGCTTTTTTCTTTATAGTCACCACTATAATCTATTTCCTGCTTCCGCATAAGTATCGCTGGTTGTTCCTGCTGGCTATCAGTTGCTATTTCTACATGGTGTTTGTGCCGGTGTATATCCTTATACTTGCCTTTACCATACTTGTAGATTATGCAGCAGGCATCCTTATAGAGAAAAACCCTGCACATAAAAAGGGGCTGCTCGCACTGAGTATAGTAGTAAATGTGAGCTTCCTGTGTTTCTTTAAGTACTTCAACTTCCTAAATGGTAACCTTACAGCGTTGCTGGGCACTTTTGCAGCAAAAAACCCCATACCGGCGCTGAACATACTGCTACCTATAGGGCTCAGCTTCCACACCTTCCAGGCTATGAGCTATACCATAGAGGTATACCGTGGCAATCAGAAGGCCGAAAAGCACCTGGGCATTTATGCGCTGTATGTGATGTTTTACCCGCAACTGGTGGCAGGCCCCATAGAGCGCCCCCAGAACATGATACACCAGTTTTACCAGAAAATAGACTTTGATTACGACCGAGTGGTGAGCGGGTTGAAACTGATACTGTGGGGATTGTTTAAAAAAGTGGTGATCGCTGACAGGCTATCGCTATATGTAGATGCTATTTACAATAACCCTACACACCACAGCGGCATCAGCAGCATAGTGGCTACCATCTTCTTCACGTTCCAGATCTATTGCGATTTCTCGGGGTACTCGGGCATAGCCATAGGTACAGCACGGGTATTGGGTATAGACCTGATGGAAAACTTCAGGCGGCCCTACCTGGCAGCATCTATAAGGGAGTTTTGGGGCAGGTGGCATATATCGCTGAGTACGTGGTTTCGTGATTATCTGTACATACCTATAGGCGGCAGTCGCGTGAATGTAGGCAAGCATGTGCGCAACCTGTTTATAGTATTTATAATAAGCGGGCTTTGGCATGGCGCCAACTGGACCTTTATAATATGGGGGGCACTGCATGGTACCTACCAGGTAATAGAGCTGGTACTGAATAAGTACATACTGAAAAAAGACCCGAAGCAGCCGCCCAAAAAAGGCATTGCTACCCTACCCAATTTCATCATTACGTTTATACTGGTGGCTATAGCGTGGGTGTTCTTTAGGGCTAATAACGTTACAGATGCATTTACCATAATGCGCAACATATTTACGCTAAAGCCGGGGCCTTTGTTCATTGGTTTTGCTGCGGGATTTGTGTATTCTATTTTGCTCATTGTTTTCCTGGTGGTAAGCGAGATCAACCAGGAGTATTTCCAGAACAGATATTCGCTTATCTATA